>ERZ1292623.530-Hain-H51-01um-R1-530-length-41175-cov-20_pt1 | contig 41175 bp, 38 predicted proteins | sample MGYA00564398_ERZ1292623 | MGnify/ENA primary metagenome ERZ1292623 (study PRJEB36523, sample SAMEA6512633) | groundwater metagenome | collected 2019-01-07 | study: AquaDiva: Metagenomics assemblies of 32 groundwater samples
ACCAGCTATTACCAGGTTCGATTAGCTTTTCACTCCTTACCACAAGTCATCCGATGGTATTGCACGGCCAACCGGTTCGGGCCTCCCCCCGACTTTCGTCGGGGTTCACCCTGCTCATGGCAAGCTCACCTGGCTTCGGGTCTTATGCATACTACCGTCAAGAATACGTCCACAGCCGAGATTCGAATTCCCTCGGCTGTGTACGCAGCGTGACATTTGCGCTATTAACACTCGGTTTCCCTTTAGCTCCACCCCAGAAGGGCTTAGCTTGCAGTACACATAAACTCGTTGGCTCATTCTTCAATAGGCACGCCGTCACCCCTCGCTTGGGCCGACAAATATCATACGTGGCACAACAAACTGCCACCGAACATTTATCAAACCAAGTGAGGGGCTCCGACTCCTTGTAAGCATATGGTTTCAGGTTCTATTTCAACGTCCTCAACGGACTGCTTTTCACCTTTCCCTCACGGTACTAGTTCACTATCGATCTCTACAGGTATTTAGCCTTGGCAGTTAGTGCTGCCGGATTCCCCCAGGCCAGTCATGTCCTGAGGTACTCAGGAGAAATTCCAAAGAGGCGTTGCGTTTTCGCGTACAGGGCTATCACCCTCTTCGGCACCGCTTTCCAGCGGTTTCTGCTAACGCAACACTTTATAACTCTTTCTCCCGCTTAAAGCGGGAAAGGAACTTTCCTACAACCCCCCTCAACAAGCTCAGAATAAACCCCCGTCATATTTATTGAGATTTACTCTGAGCCTGTCGAGAGGTTTGGGCTCTTCCCGTTTCGCTCGCCGCTACTAAGGGAATCACAGAACTGCTTTCCCTCCGTGCAAAAACTTTCGTTCTCGCCTACTGCCAACGTTGTACGTAAGTACAACGTTGGCAATTTCTCCGCTTGCGCGGAGAATCGGAGAGAAAGCAATTCAATATTGCTTTCTCTTCCTCCAGGTACTGAGATGTTTCACTTCCCTGGGTGCGCTTCTCGAACCCCTTCGAGCTCGAGATATCCCGCCATAACGCGGGATGGGTTCCCCCATTCGGAGACCCCCGGATCAACGGTTGCTAGGCACCTTCCCGAGGATTATCGCAGCTAAGCCGCGTCCTTCATCGCCCTGTAGAGTCAAGGCATCCACCATATGCTCTTTCTTTCCTATTAGGGAATCTACCAACCACGCTCGCTCGAGCCGGGGGAGATCCCTAAATAGATAAGCCGCATCTTGCTTCTTACTTACTTTTTGACCCTCATTACTTCAATCAGTTGTCAATGTTCAAGCCGACGAAGAAATAAAAAAGCCGCTTAGGAGCGGCAGGGAATCGAACTCACTTACGCGAGCTACCCCTTCCGCTTTCGAGCCGGTTTCTTCGTACGCATCATGTGTGCCCTAAGTATACGTAAACGCAAAACGGTGTCAACAGTTCCCTGTCAACACCGTTTCACACCTATAAATCCAGTTTCTTAACTCCTTAGCGGTGAGAAATATCGCCGCGGAGTTTCTCAAGATAACGCGCCGCCGCGTCTCTCCCTCCCATACCGAATGCAAGTCCGCCCGCGAGCGCGAGCATTCCCACAAGTCCAGTGAAGAGAGTGTTCAAGAGTTGAACGGCAATACCGAGATGAACGAGAGCGGCAATAATTGCGAATACCCAGATTGACCACTTCGCAACACCACCCATAAGTCCCGCTGAAGGTACTCTTGCCGCACGAGCTGATCCGGTAACGACCCTCTGAACTGCCTCGGCAAGCATTGCCGCGATGACAAGAATGAATGCCGCGACGATAACATTCGGCAGATAACTGAGAACGGTCGTCCGCAGAAATTCATTCACCTGCGAGAGCTCAAGAACGTCAATTGCGGCGACGAGGAAAATGATGATGATAAACCACTCAACAATTTTCCCGAAGAAAAGCCCGGTGTTGAGATTGAATCCGGCACGCGAAACTACCGTGCCGACACCAAGTTGTTCCATCGCCCGATCAACTTTAAGCGCCCCGATGACCTGCGTCACAAACCTGCCAATGACGGATCCCACGACCCACCCAAAAACAAAGATAACCAGTGCGAAAAAAATCTTCGGTATGGATGCGACGGTCCCCGCTGAGATTTCGGTGAACGAGTCTCCAATGGCAACAAGGACATTATTCATTACTTCTCCGGTTGTCATAGATTGATTCGATAGCTAGAAATAAAACTGGTAACACGGAGCGTCTCTCACTCCGCTTCAGGCAGTCCCACCGACCCTGAAACCACCCCAAACATACGAATAACTCTAGAGTTATTCTACCACGTGGGGGGTCGATTATGGGGTCTTGTGTGGATAAAGGAAAACCTAAACAACGCCGAGCTTATTGATGACTTTCTCGTGAGGATGGTCGAGAATATCTCGAATAAACTTGTCATATGCGCCGAGGCGATAGGTGAAGTCATCGGTTGCGCAGATGTAGTAGGTCAACTCTTTTCCCGCCTCCGCTTCAACGCGCTTAATCACCGCCTCAACGCGACGCTTATTCACTCGATCACCGACAATGAGAAGGTCAAGTCGGCTTCTATCATCTTTGATAAATATGCCGGCCGCGATAATGAGTTTAATTCCGCGAATACTTCTAAATTGCCGCGCAAGATAACCACTATCGAGAGATCGAGCGCTCGTCAAGAGATGGGTGAGGGATGTGAGAATCGGGAAAACGGGATTTAAAAGCCATACTTTACCTTTCCCCGCACGTTTCGATTTGATGAAGTGAATACGTCCGAGAAAAGAAAGCTCGCGATGCACGGCGCGCTCGGGAACGCGGGACCGCCGCGTAATCTGAGCGCTATCAAAAGAAACTTCAGGATTTTGGATAAAAAGTTTTAGCACCCTCAAGCGCTGTGGTCCGCCTAAAAGTTCTTCGAGTGCATCCATAGCACGCCATAGTAGCACTCTCACTATCCAAACTCAAACCTGCCTACCGACAGGCAGGCCTGCCTGTCGAAAGACAGACCCCGTTTTAGAGTAGGTAAGACTAGCTACTTGATGAGAACCGTAGCTCCGGCTGTTTCAAGCGTCTTTTTGAGCGCCTCTGCATCTTCCTTCTTCATTCCCTTCTTGAGTGAGGACGGAGCCGCGTCAACGAGATCCTTCGCTTCTTTAAGACCAAGAGCAAGTGCATCTTTCACTGCCTTGATGACTTGAACTTTCTGGTCTCCGACGGCCGTAAGCTCGAGATCGACAGTTGCTTTTTCAGCACCTGTGTCTCCATCCGCCGCACCACCCCCTTGCGACGCCATAACCATCTGTTGCGGCTGAGCAGAAACTCCAAATCGTTCCTCGAATACCTTAACGAGTTCCGAGAGATCAATAACGGTCATCTCCTCAATCGTTTTGACGATATCCTTAAACTTTGCTGGGACAGCGTCTTTTTTTGTTTCACTTTCTGTCATGTTGTTGTTTTTGTTAGTTACTTATACTGCCGACCGTGCTCTATGAATAGCACTTAAACCACGAACAAACGATGTAGTGACCTCTCCGAGGGTCCGGACAAACCCAGAGGCCGGAGCCGAGAGTGTCCACGCGAGTCTTCCGTAGAGTGCTTCTCGAGATGGTATCGTAGCAAGCGTCAGTACGGTTACGGCATCAATGTACGAACCCTGAAATATGCCCCCCACAATCGTCAAGGTCCCGAGAGAGCGTTTTTGAAACGCGTACATCTCACGCGCAGTAGAAAGTACATCATCACTCCCGTATGCAAGCGCCACTTCACCCGTAAGCTCGGGTATGCTTCCACCTGTACCCGATTCACCAAGTACGCGACGTAAGAGAGTTTTTTTAACGACGCGGTACCCGGAACCGCTCGAGCGGAGTGTCTTCCGAAGCTTGCCCTCGTCTGAGACAGAGAGGGCGTGGAAATTTACAAAGACGACGAGTTTCGCGTCGGCAATGAGCTTCGAAACTTCATCTATAATTTCCTTCTTTTTCTCCCGTGTGATTGCCATCGTTTATGATTCCAATGAATAAAAAGAAAGCGGCTTTCGCCGCGTGAGCCCGTTTTGGGCCTGCCTACCGGTAGGTAGGCTGGTTCGACCTCAATAGGGCTTATTCCCCGATTCTTGGGGTGCCTATTTTCTACGGCTTAGAGAGAGTATAGCGGAAAGAAAAAAAGAGTCAATGTCCCTCTATACATACCGAAGTACATAGAATGCGATGACTAAGAGAAAGGAAAGTACAATAAGGGAAAGCAAAAAAATTGCCACCTTTCCGGAATTCGTTTTGTTTAAGAGAGTCATTTAGCGGTCTCTCCCGAAGAAAGTTGTAATATACCGTGCGGCGCGGCGCGGGAGCAAAACAATCTTCACAAACATTCCTTCATCCTCTCCAACGATCACTGTTTCAATGAGAAGCGCGGCTTCACTCATTGTCCCCTCGGTTGTTTTTTCTGCTACCTCTACCGAATTCTTCTTGTCGATCTGCTCGAGAGCTACATCATTACTTTCGCGAGACTGCTCTCGTTCTTGAGCACTCATCCGGGCTACTGCCTTATTAATCACAAGAAGTTTCTCTTCCGTATCTTTCAGTTGAGCCAAAATGATATCTCGAGCATCCGCCGCAGAGTCTGTCGAAGACGAAGGTGTTGGAAGTGGCAAATTGCCGCCCATACCCTCAAGGCGTACAAATTCCTCCCCCTGTGGGTTCAAAAGCATGAATTCCTTTCCTCTCGGGAGACCTATGGATTCGAGAGAAAGTGTGAGCGATGCCTCCGGATCAATAATCGTATCAACCGGAAATGAAAAGGGTTTTTCATTCGATACAAGTTTCCAATCGCCGAGATTCACTTCATATACAGAATAATTCTCAATCACGATCGCAGGAGTTTTTTCTTGGTCGAGACTCTTGAGTCCGATCTCTGCAGGAACAACCCTGATCCGAGAACGTCCCACGGCATACATGTCGTTCCACTGTACGTTTAAAACAACGTTATAGGTCCCTGGATACTCATACGTATGTGTCACCACTTCGCCCTCTTTGAGTGATCCGTCACCAAATGTCCAACGATACGACGCGCCACCGAGCAGGGCTCCTTTCGTATCTACTACTCGCCCACGAAATACGATTGGCGCTTCCGGCGTACCGAGCCGGTCTCTGCCGGCATCTACAACAATGCTGTACTCACGCGGAGCGGGCGTTACCGGAGCAGGATTTGAATGTGCAGACGGGAGTAGTGGTGTACCTCCGTCGTCATCCACCACTACGTCACTTTGGTCTTGGTCATTTCCTCCTGGCGGTGGAGAAACATTTAAGGCGCGGGGTGTCGATGTCCCGGTCACCCACAAAGCACCGCTTCGTTGCATTGTTTCTTTCGTTCCATTGTCTCCTGCTGGCCAGCCGGCCGATGCATCAATGCGCTCCACTTCAATTCCTCCGTTTTTAAGAACAAGTACTTCTCCGTTATTCCCCAGGGCGCCGACGTAAATCTGATCGGCTGGAATATTCGGCACCGTGTCGTCATCGGTGCGCTCAAGGAGGAAAAAAGATGTCGCGGGCACCGTACCCGAGAGTATGATAAGTGGCGTACCGTCAAGAGCTTCGAGCGTCCGTCCATCGAGCGAAACCCCCTCTCCTCCATCGTTATAGAGTTCAATCCACTCGTCATTTGCGGATATGTCCGTTCCCATCCATGCAATTTCAGTAATTGTTACTTTTGCCTGTGCCGAAACTGGGACAAGTACAATAAGTAACGCGATCGCGATAGTTTTTTTCATGCTATAGCATGCAATAGATAAATTATAAGACATTTTTCGGTATTTTCAAAAAGCTATTCAGGGGGAAAATAATGTTCCTACCTTAAACACCCATTTGGAAGCGAAACTTCCAAATGGGTGTTTAAGTGATTAAGGGGAACTGGAGTTTTTTATCCGCTATGGATTAGTTTGGCCGTATCCGATAGAAGGCTGCTTATTTGCTGGGGATTGAGGCGCCGGAACGGGTGGCGGTGCTACCTGGGCCTGCTTGAGACGCTCAATGAGAGTGGCGAGCTCTATTTTCAAGAGGTCAAGCTTCGCCTGAAGTGTGGCGGTTGCTTGAGGCTCTACCAGCTGGGGTGGGGGGGAAACAGGAGAGACTCCCGCCGGCGCGGGGAAAGACGACTCTACCGAGCCAGATACTTCAGCAATTTTTGCCCTTGTCTTTGGACCGACTAAGCCATAGCCGGCCGTTTGTTCAGTTCCTTGCGAGACAATTCCGTATTTGGTCTGAAATCTCTGTACCGCCTCCCTCGTAAGCGCGCCAAAGTACCCAGTCACCCTACCTTCAGGGTAAATATCTTTATCACGCGCTAGAAACTCTTGGAGTTTTCTTACCTCGTCTCCAGACGCCCCCAGACGAAGTGTTTTCGTAAACACGACGGAACCTTGGGTTCCCTGCGGCGACTGTCCCCCTGGAGTTGTCAAAAGTTGAGAATCTTGCTGTTGATTTACTTTTCCAAAGAGCCCGACGATTCCGCCACTTGCCGCGGCTAATCCTCCAGAGCCTGCAGAGGTACTTGAACTTGAATCAGAGACGCCACAGGTTGTGGAAAGCGGGGTGATGGTTATCGTTGCGGAAGTGCCGGTTGCAGAAAATGCAAGCGCTGATGCAGTAGAATTACAGGTATTTTCAGCGACAAGGCTTGCCAACGCGTTGTGTGAAAGTGCGCGCTTGCTTGGGACCTCAACCTTAATGGATGATCCCGACTGAAGCACGACGTCAAAACTGCTTGCCCCAACCGTTATTGATTCAATAGTCGCATTACTGCTTGAAACATTCATGCTCACACCACCCGCGGTAATCACGGTATCAGTGGTGAGCGTGACATCATTGAATGCGGCAAATGCAAAAGCCGGAAACAATAAGAGAATGGCGGCGAAGAGTGAGGGAAAATATCTAGACATGTTCATCTAGGTAGGCATAGAAATCATACTTGTAACAGCCTACCTGAACGAAAGCCAGTCCCACGTTGCCGATGCGGGTGTAATGTTCCCTCCATTAACGCCCGTGTTGTAAACCGTCACTTGAATCACGTCATTCGCCGTTGAAGACGCGCTCACCAGTATGAGGTGCTGTTCTAAGGTACGCGGTGTTACGAAGACCCGGTCGTTGGAACGAACACCTGTTGCGCCTGTGCAGTTGGTGCTCCGGGTGGTACTCGCCGTCACCGCAGCACCGGGGTTATACGTACAAGTCCCAAAAAGGATTTGGGTAATACCGGAACCGCTCGCTCCAACAGTTATACCGGTCGAAGACGTCGTGGTCCCGGAAACATCCAGGGCGGTCGTGGGGTTCGCCGTAAGAATACCGACCCGGTTCGCGGTCGGACTAATGACAAGAGTGTTCGAGTCAAAGTTGATGCCTGTTTGGTTGAATGTCACTGTCGTAGTGGCCGCCTGGTCAACCGTCCAGTTACCAAAAGTGGTAAATCCACTCGTAAACAGTGCCGTCGTTGATGCCTGAAGCGTCCCAGTAAAAAGGTTTACATCGGTTGACGCATCGCCAAAGGTTGAGTTGCCATTAACCGTAAGCGTTCCGTCTGTTGAAACATTCGTGCTAATGGTCGAGGCTGCAAAAGCGGCCCCCTCTATAAATAAGATCGCCGCAAGTATTGATAAAAAGATGAGATAGATGTCCCGGTAGGTACTAATGTGTGAGGCGATATTCATAATAGTTTTTTACTGTTAAAATCGTTGAGAATCCCCCAACCTAGTTATTGTACCCCCCCCCGCATAAGATTAGGTAGTTAAATACTGTGCATATGTGGATAACCACCCTTTGACCTAGAAAAACGGAAGTTCCGCGAGAATGGCGGAGAGCTGGGAATCCCCCGGAAGAGCACGAAGTCCTTCTTCAATCACCGCAAGTGCCTTTGCCGAATCTTTCACGACGTCAATATAGAAGAGATATGTCTGAACATAGTAATACGGTTCGCTTGGGCTTTGTTGTATCGCGCTCCGAAGACTCGTTTCCGCGCGGGTAGAATCTTTCAAATAGTATCCGTAGAGATTGCCCAAGTTGCCGTGGGCAACCGAGTTTGTAGGATTAAGTTTCGTCGCATACTCCCACGCTTGCCGCGCACCCTCGTAGTCTTCGATTTCCTTCCGATAAATGCCGAGGTCAATCCAGCTGTCGTAGTGAGAAGGGCTATTATTTAATACCTGGATAAGTTCCTTGAGTTTATTGCCGAGAAGTAGGCGTGATTCGGCAGAGGTTCCGGCCGGAAACGTAATCGGCCGATCAAGAGATGGGTGATTTGGCTTAACATTGGGAGATTCTCCTGTCTCCGTTCCATTCGGTGTGGTTGTTCCAGTATCAGTCACCGAAGGCATCGGAGAAAAATCTGAAAAATCCCGGATGATGAGATACATGGCTCCCGCAAGCACAAGAGCGGCAACACCCCAGACGATATAGATACGTGGTGACATTCCCGACATTGTAGCATGTCCACCAATACAAAAACCCCACCCGAAATGGGTGGGGTTTTTGCTAACCCCGAGCACATCGCTCTTTAGCTATGTGCTCGGCACAAGTGGCTATTAGTGACTGAAGGTAATTGTCGACATATCCTGACCAACACCTGGGAAACCAGTCATACCGTAGCTGTTAGTCCAGTCGATATTGCTATCGATGGATGCAGCAGCCTGCGGTGTGGTGGTCGAGAACGGTGTCCAGATGAAGTTATCCGTTGTTGAAGCCGCGGATCGAACAATCGTCTGAACCCGTGCAAGGAGCGTCCCTGGTGAGCTTGTTGCCAAGCCGTGTTCAGGAGAGACCGCTACGATGTCGGAGGTGTCATTCTCGAGGTTGATGCTGACTGTCTCAACGCTGCTCGACGTAAGTCCGTTAATGGTACTTGCGCGGAGTCTGAAGTCTTTCGACGTACCAGCTGAGATCAAGCGATCAGAGTTAGTTGAGTCAAAGACGACCTTCAGATATCCAGCGTTTGTCGAGGTAGCTATAGACGTGGCGTTTACTGCGCCATTGGGTCCGAAGAGCTGCCAACCGGAGATAGATCCTGCTCCAACCGACGAAACCACGAAGGACAATGAGTGAATACCCATGTCTCTCCCCGAACCTGCCGTTACGCGGATAGCGTAGAGATCGCTTCCCGCAGACAGAGTGCGGCTGGAATTATACGTCGTTGTAACATCTGCAACAGTCGGCGCTGTGCGATAAACTCTCGCACCGTTCGTGGTGACATCCGAGGAGGAACCGCTGATGGTCGCTCCCGAATCAGCACCCGTCGCGTAGTTGCCGTTGATGCCATTGTTGTTACCGTCGTAGGTGACAGCAAGGAAGGCACCCGGAGTACCGTTTACGGCATCCTGCGCCGCCAAGCTACCCTTGATTACAACTGTCTTACTTTCACCCTTAGGAATCGTCACCGTGGTAGTAAGCGTTGAAGTTCCATAATCGCTGTTAGTGCCGAGGCCAAACTGCGCTTCACCGATCTTGGTCGCACCATCCCAGAGTGTCACCTTCTGACCAGCAAGGTCAGCGGGGGAGTTCGAGGCGGTATTGCCAAGCTCGAGCGCAATCTGTCTCAATACCATGTTTTCCGATACACCGGCCTCAAACTTGAAGGCCGCGAGAGGCACATCGGAAGCGCCTGCTTGAATTTGTCGATAGTTGTACGTAGACGCACTGTCGACAATAGCGGTGTATGAACCACTTGCGGCACCGGTCATTCGCTGACCATTCGCCTCATTCAATGTCTCAGTGATAGTCGTACCGCTCGTAATACCGGTTGCGCCCGTGAAGGATGTAGCCTGTCCGGTATCAAGTCCCCACCAGAAACGTCCAGTGGTCCCGACTCGAACGTTACACTTAAGACCTAAGGTCTTTGATGTACCCTTCGTGATCAAGACACCAGTACCGTCAAAGGTAAAGGTTGTCGAAGATGCAGTGTCGCCTGAAGCTGGGTTCTTAACGTTAGAACCAGTTGTCAGAGACAGCGTTCCATCGTAGAGCTGACAGTTTGTAAGATCTGTCCTTGTCCCCGCCGCGCCCGTCGAGAGTGATGTGTCGAAGTAAAGTGGAAGCGCGGTAACACGCACATCTTCTCCGGAATTTGACGCGTCAACTGTGTACCGCGCAAATTCGAATTGGGTAGCCCCCGCGATCACTGTCTGTGCCGGCGGCTGGCTAAGAACCGAAACCGTCAATGCTCCGGCCTTTATTGTCTGTGTCGGGCCAGTGATTGCTGAAGTCGGGTTCGGGGTAATAGAATTCCCCGTTGATTGACCAGTTACGCTGGTCCATCCCGAGCTCGGTGTGCTCGAAGCAACGATGGTGTCGTTCGAACCGAAGTCAGTGTTTAACTTCGCAGTGAGTTTAAGGTTCGTTAGACCAGGCTGGAATGTGTAGCTGTTTGAGAGTGTAAGTGATGAGGAGATACCAAAGCCATTACCTCCGCACGTTCCCGTTACATCTGATGGTCCAGCAATGACTACACCGTCATCTTTCATAAGCGTCACGCTCAAGATGTCGGCACATGTTACCGCTGAATTGGTGGTGGACGTAGCAATTTGGAAGTTGAAGACAAAGCTACCGACTGAAATCGGCTCTCCTTTTACATCAACTTGGAATCCAGCAATAGGCTGATTCAAAAGTCCAACTGCCAAATTCTGGGCCGGAACACCGGCAGTCCATGAAGATACGGTCATGGTACCGGTTGAAACCGTTACCACTGCGCCGTCATACCATGGATTTTCCGTTGAAGTGAAGCAGGACGTACCGCTGGTACCGCCGCAAGAGTTCGTCTGCGGAGGCGTGATACCGAAGCCGTAGGTCTCGCCAACGAGGTAGATGTCGGTAAGTTTCGCAATGTCGAAGGAGATAGTACGATTCGATCCCCCAGCGATATTGCCAGAGATAGTGATGTCTTTCGACGTACCCTTATCCATCAGGATTCCCTTTCCGGGGAATACCGAGGAGTAGTACTTTCCGTCTGAAGTCGCTACCGCTTCATATGAAGCGCCATCAACCCATGTCTTTAGGCTGGTAATGTCTCCAGATCCTGCCGATCCGGTCTGGTTCCATCTGATTGACTGGACATAGACTTTCTCAGTTGAACCGGAAGTGACCTTAATGGATGAGAAGTTGTAGTTGGGTGTACCAACCTCCTTGGTCTGCGCCGCGCCCGGGTCAAGAGAGCCACGAGACATCGTCACCGAACCAATCGAAAGACCTTCGTTAATCACATGGAAGGCCCCCGTTATAGGGAGAGAGCCAGATACAGAAGAACTCCCAGCGTCAATTGCTACGACGGTGAGTCCAGCAACAGAACCAGCATGTGCTGAAGTGCTCGTTGTCGGACGGTTACCGCCAATTGTGAGAGTTCGTGATGTTCCTGCTTTAACCACAAACGGCGTATTGAGTATCGCCCGGTGGTCAGAGTTCAAAGTCTTTGCAATGCCGATCTGAAGACCGTTCTCATCAACGAGGACGACTCCGGAGAGTACCGCATCAAGCGCTGGGCCCGTGCGTTCGGCTGTAATACTGTTCACCGTCACATCTCCACCGCCTGCGGTGAGTGTAATCCTTGTGAATGGAATTCTCGCTGCATTAAGTGGTGCGAGAGCATTCGTCGGCTGAAGTGGTGAAGATATAGAGAGAGCACCAACTGGTCCACTTGGCGTCGGTGTTGGTGTTCCTGGTGTCGGTGTTGGTCCCGCTATCCCACCGAGCATATTTGCCTTCGCTCGAGATGACGGACCCCAGTAGCCAGAGCCACTAGTGAGTCCTACCGGAGTAAGAATATCTGCTGTGTACTTGTCCTGGAACTTGATGACTGCCGCCTTGGTTCGAACACCAAAGTAGCTCGTCTCGTATCCTGGAGCGCCAGCATCCACACCTGATGCTATTCGTGTAGCTGGATCCAAGTTGAGGAATTTCTGAAGCTGGCGAACCTCTTCACCAGTAGAACCTACTTTAAGGTTCTGAGTGAAAGTGTAGCCAGTTCCAGTGGTGCCACCTCCCATAGCAGAGATCTGGACATTCAATGCCGTAATCGTCGCCATAAGAGCGTTCACCTGGGCTTGAAGATCAGCGACTGTCTGTGCAGATGCCGGAATTACCGCGACGCCGCCCAACATAAAGAGAGCGGTGGCGATGCCGACAAAAGCTGATGTCGCTTTGCCCATCGTAGAATCTTTAAATCTACTCATAATTTTTTTTAACTCATGATTACCGCGGCGGACTAATTGATGAATAAGGTAATGTCCGCTCGCGTGTACGCACTAACTTGTTTGGCACAGATCTCTGCTTTCGGCTTCGACAGGCCAAATGCACATCCTATGCCTTTATTTCTCCAACTGTCCCGCCTGATTCTAATTAATATATTAGTGTGCGTTTCGGCGAAACTATTGTTGGTAAGGATTGGTAATACTAATTGATAGATTTCTGTCGTGCTCTGCAACGCCCTCTTTTTTCTAGAAAGGCATCGCTATTCAATTTTCAACGTACTGGTTACCAAACAACTCTGCATTCTCTTTCCGAGCTTCTGCGCTGATATTTAGCACAAAGCGAAACTAACGAAAGAAAACAGACGAGCTGTCCGTTCCTCAGGTAAGTATATACCCCTTGAAGCCGCCGGAGGGAGATCCGTTGTGGATAAACCGAAAAAACAAGTTTCTAAGCCGTTTTCCCGATGATTATCGAAAGCCGACAACACTCTCTGGAAAAAAAGCCCTCCACATTCGACACACTTCAAGAAGCTGATGCTACCCCGTATAGAGCTGAAAATCAACGGTTGTCGCTGAAAAAGCACTAGATATGGAAATATGTCAATATTCGCGGTGGGAAGGGGAATTAGGCCTGCGTTGACAGAAAATAACGACTCCAACGCCTTTCTCCCCGTTTCTGTATCACACCAGCATTCACTAAATTTGCAAGCTCACGTTGAATAGTTTTTTCACTATACCCTTCGGCAAGTGCGGGGATTTTAAAAATGTCCTTGATACTTGATTCTCCGTGCCCACGGAGAAATTCAAGGATTGAAGATTTTCTCACTCCCCTTTTATCTCTTTCAGCATCAGTGTCCAAACCAGATACACCTTTCTCATTAGTAAACCGATTCTCATGTCCTTTATAAGAAATTGGTTTCCCCGCTTGTTTTAGATGCACTGTTTTGTCCTTTACATTATTGAGTGCTGGGTGAGAATGAGAAGAAGAGTAAAGGTCTTCGTCTGGCCGGAGAATCTCGCCCAAGGTAAGCGAATATGAAGAAAAGTCAGGAATTTTAGTGATACTTTCACGCAGTGATATATACGAATCACATAAAATTGTGACATTCATCTCGGAAATCAGACCGGCAGCGCGTGATACTTGAAGAAGGGAAAGTACTGCATCAATCGAGCTGAAAATACGTTTGAATCTTTTATGACTTGGTGTCAGATCAGGACTAAGCATGGGAGAAACGTCCGAAAGAATAGCGAGGGCACCCGATCTCAAGGACATCCTGAGGGGCTCACTCGGAGACATAAGCTCGGTAACTTTATAAATCGCCGAGCCCAATCTTTCTGATTTTTTCATCACAAATTCAAATATATCCATAATAATCACACTCTCTGAACTCTCAACTTTTTCTATATTTAATGTCCTTTAGATTCGTTCCAGCAATACCACAGTAAAATAACTGTCTTATAAAACTCAAATCCATGACCCATAGATGACCTTTTGAAAGAGTATAGTCAGGGTTGAACGGAAATGCAACGATTCGTGAAATGTGTTCGGGGAAAAATAGTGTCCGTGAGAATGGCTTCTATCTAAAATCTATGAGAAAGCGAGGTGAAAGTGATGCCGTTCTAGGGTCCACTGGGAGAAAAAATCTGGACGAAAAATGGCGATTGTGCCCTTTTTTTGTTACTATGCATTCGTCAATGTGTCACGCGCGACGAAACAAAAAAAGAGGGTTCCCCACCTCCGATTAACGCTCGGAAAGTTATCTGAAGGATTAGCCCAAGAAACAAAGTATGGCGTGTTTGCGATACTTTTTTTCTTCTTGGCAATCTTTTTTATGCTTTCCGCTTGGGGTTCGGCTGGTATCGCGGGAAAAACCGTCTATGGCGCATTCACTACACTCCTCGGGCAAGGGTTTTTTCTTCTCCCTATCGTTTCACTCATCCTCTCGATATCCCTTGCGCGGCACCGCCGTCCGCACATTCTCCTCACGAATGCACTTGGGTCAGGGCTCTTTCTTGTTGCCGGGCTGGGACTCTTAAGTTTCTTCTTTAAAGAAAGTGCCGGTGGATATCTCGGAGATATGGTGGAGCGCTCCCTCGTGAGAATCTTCGACACCTATATCAGTTTTGTATTCCTTGCCGCTCTTCTGGCAAGCGCACTCTTGATTATTTTCGACGCAAAACTTCCCACCATATCTCTTACGTATTTCAAAAGGAAAGAAGATGTTTCACCGCAAATCTTACTCGGTGTTGATACGGAGGAAGAAAAGAATGAGGACACAAATGAAGAAAATATAAAAAACCACCCCCCCCAACCCACAAACACTCCGGAGAAAAAACCGCACATCACTGATTCCTCGGGGCAGTCGGGGCTCTCTATTGGAATCGGGGGGAGAACGAGATTGTCTCAAAACTTCACTCCCCTCCCGCTCTCCCTTCTCTCTGGGGATTCAGGAAAACCCGGCGTTGGCGATATCAAAGCAAATGCGAACATCATCAAGCGAACGCTTCAGAATTTTGGCATTGATGTCGAGATTGATGAGGTATCGATTGGACCTTCCATTACTCGATATGCCATAAAGCCGGCTGAAGGTATTCGCCTCTCTCGCATCGTCGCGCTCCAGAATGAACTTGCACTCGCGCTTGCCACGCATCCAATCAGAATCGAAGCACCGATTCCGGGAAAATCGCTCGTCGGCATTGAAATCCCAAACGCCCAGAAAACAATCGTTGGGCTCGCATCACTCATCTCTTCAAATGAATGGAATGAATCCCCCCACCCTCTCACCGTAGCGCTCGGTAGAAACGTGGCGGGCACGCCACGCGTTGCGAACCTTTCACGGCTCCCGCATCTTCTTATCGCGGGGGCAACAGGCTCCGGAAAGTCGGTTGCCATTCACGCTTCGATTGTTTCATTGCTCTACCGGAATACTCCTGACGCACTTCGCTTCATCATGATTGACCCAAAACGCGTCGAACTAACCGTCTACAACAATATCCCCCATCTTTTGACGCCTGTGGTGACGGACGCAAAGCGCGCAATACTTGCCTTGAAGTGGGCTACCAAAGAAATGGAACGCCGGTACGAGGTTCTTGAGGCGGAATCGGTGCGGGATATTCACTCGTATCACGAAAGTATTCTCGAACCGGCAAAAAAGAAAGCCCTGTCCTCGGGAGAGACCGAAGAGGTTGAAGCGATGCCGTACATTGTCATCGTTATCGATGAACTCGCCGACATCATGGCAAGTTTCCCGCGAGAACTTGAAGCGGCTGTGGTGAGATTGGCACAAATGTCGAGAGCTGTGGGAATTCATCTTATACTCTCAACACAACGTCCTTCGGTTGACGTCATTACCGGGCTTATCAAAGCAAATATCCCCGCGCGTGTAGCGCTTCAAGTCGCCTCGCAAGTTGATTCGAGAACTATCCTCGATATGGGTGGTGCTGAAAAACTTCTTGGTGCCGGCGACCTCCTTTTCCTCTCGGGCGAGATGTCAAGACCCGTCCGGCTACAAGCACCCTTTATATCAGAGGGTGAGGTAAAAAAAGTCGTACAATTTTTGACAAAAAACTCGCACATCCGCGATGAAGGAGAGATCAACCTTGAATCAAGCGAGCGAAATAGTGCTCTCACGTTCAGCATGAATGGGGACGGCGAAGCAGACGATGAACTCTATGAAGAAGCAAAGCGGGTCGTGCTTGAAAGCGGCAAAGCGTCGACGAGCTATCTTCAGCGGAAACTGAAACTTGGGTACGCTCGTGCCGCTCGCTTGATTGATATCTTAGAAGAGCGGGGTGTCGTAAGTCCCGGAGAGGGGGCAAAAGCACGAACGGTATATGGCTTTCCGAATATCGAGAGACGTGTTCCGGAGGAAAATATCGGGGAAGAATAATCTATGGCAGTTACCCTGAGGAGAAAATTCGAATTCTCTCTTGTCGCCCTAGCCACGCTGGTAATCATCCTCTACGCCACAAGTCGCATGTGGGGTTTCGTTCGGGGGCCAGTACTGACCATCAGAGAGCCCAAAAATGGGGCTACGGTGCCTGATACTCTTCTCTCAATCAAGGGTACTGGAAAGAATGTAACCTCTCTTTACCTTAACGGACGAAAAATTCTCCTTGATGATGAAAATGCTTTTAATGAATCGTTGCTCCTCGCCTATGGCTATAATATACTGGAACTCGAAGCGCACGATCGATTCAATCGTACTGTTACAAAAGAACTTGTCCTCATTCTCAAATAACCTCTACTATGCCGAAGAAGACTAAAGAATCTCACTCTGACGGGATTACGCAGGCACTCTTAAATATCCGCTCAAAATTTGGTGAGGGCTCCATTATGACACTTGGTGAGCGCCCCCTGGTTGGCATTGACGCAATATCGACGGGCTCACTGGGACTTGATCTCGCTCTCGGGGTCGGTGGTGTGCCGCGCGGACGAGTCATTGAAATCTATGGACCAGAATCCTCCGGGAAAACAACGCTTGCACTTCATATCATAGCTCAATCGCAAAAAATAGGGGGCGTATGCGCATTCATTGACGCCGAACATGCCCTCGATCCGCAGTATGCAAAAAAACTTGGAGTGAAAATCGACGACCTCCTTATTTCACAGCCAGATTACGGAGAACAGGCACTCGAAATCGTCGAGAGTTTGGTGCGGTCTGGTCAAATCGACGTCATCGCAATCGATTCCGTCGCCGCATTGACGCCGAAAGATGAAATCGAAGGCGACATGGGGGCGTATCATGTGGGGAAACAAGCTCGGCTTATGTCGCAGGCTCTGCGAAAATTGACTGCAATCGTCGCACGAACCCGGACAGTCGTCATCTTCATCAACCAAATTAGGATGCAGATTGGCGTTATGTTTGGAAATCCGGAAACGACCCCCGGGGGACGCGCACTCAAATTTTACTCTTCCATCCGCATCGATATCCGCCGCATTGCGCAGATCAAAAAAGGTGAAGAGGTTGTGGGAAGTCGGGTGCGCGCGAAGGTTGTCAAAAATAAAGTCGCCGCTCCATTCAGATTTGCGGAATTTGACGTTCTTTATAACGAAGGCATCTCCCCTGAGGGCGAAGTGCTGACCTTGGGAGAAAAATTGGGTGTTATCGGGAAAAGCGGATCATCCTACACATTCGGCGAGGAAAAACTCGGACGCGGATACGATTCAGCCCGCCTCTTTCTAAAAGAGCACACGGCCATTAAAAATGCCATTGTTAAGAAAATCGCGGAAGCAAGTCCTGTTTAGATTTCTGGAATCTGAAACTTTATGCGCGAAGGGTGACACCACGTAGTTCCCGCTCGGTGAAATCACGGAGAAGAAGGACGACTGCGAGAAAAATACCAATAAGGAGAAGTTGGACCGCAGTGTCGGTTCCAGTAGTGGCGTTCACAAAAAACCGTATATTTTTAGCCACATTGCTGAACTCCGGCGCATTGGCAATGACATTGGTAACGGAAACGGACGATACGAGCGCGAAAGAGAACGCGACGAGAGCGTAGGCTTTAAACGCTCGGGGGCTCACCATCTTCCGTGCCGTCCAGATGAAATACACCCGCCGCATGATCCGGCTCTCTAACTTCTTATATAACAACGTATGTTCCATAGTGATTATGCTTACGTATACCCTATAACTCCTAAACTTCACCAAAGGTTGTTAGGCGCTTAAACTCTTGTTTCGCTCGGTACACACGGGTCTTTACGGCGACTTCGGAGATACCTTCCGCATGTGCAATCTCGCGCTGCGATTTGCCTTCAAGAAATTGCATGGAAAGAGCTCTTGAGAGGTGCTTCGGCATTCGAGAGAGGGTTATGATGATGCTTTCGCGAAGGTCCCGCTCCTCAATCGGGGAACGGCTCGTGTCAGGTATCGCTTCGAATATTTCACTCTCAAGTATCTGCGTTTTTATTCCATCGCGCTTTAATTTTTGGTAATGAGAAAAACAGGTATTGAGGAGGATTTTATACGCCCACGATTTAAAACTCGCTCCGGGCTGCTTCTTAAATTTCCCCGCATGCAGATAAATCTTGGTAAATGTTTCCTGTACCACGTCTTCCACCTCTTCACGGTTCCCCAAGATATGCTGCGCCTTTCGATAGAAAGCGTCTTCATAACGATCGACGAGCATCGCAAAAAGACTCGGTTTCTCTTGGGAGAGAGCGAGTATTTCTTCGTCAGGAATTTCTTGACTATTTTCCTTCGACGCGCGCGGTTCGAGTAACATACACTCCTCTACTGTTCTCTTAAAAATGATAACTTTCCAGTTCGAGATGAGGTTCTATCTTTTACGACCTCACTATTCCAATCGAACAACAGTATACATGTTTTTGTTGCATTTTGTCCACGGTACGCTAGAATGCTACTCCTATGCTCGATTATAACGAAATCAAAGAGCGGAAATACATTTTAATCGACGACGACCCGTATGAAGTTTTGAGCTCTCATATTTTTCGGAAACAACAGCGCAAGCCCGTGAACGCAACTAAGCTCCGCAATGTACTCACCGGCAAAGTAATCGAACGCTCCTTCCATCAGAGCGAAAAAGTCCCCGAGGCGGAAATCAATAGCGAAGAAGTGAAATATCTCTACACGCGTAAGGACGAATACTGGTTTTGCGACGTGAAAGATCCGAGTAAACGTTTTCCATTGTCGGCGTCTGTCGTGGGCTCGAAAGGCGTATTTCTAAAACCAAATTCAATTGTCTCGAAGCTTTCGTCGGGTGATAAGACAATCGGTATCCAAATGCCCATTAAAGTTGACCTTGTGGTGATGGACGCTCCGCCATCACTCCGCGGCAATACTGCGCAAGGCGGCTCAAAACAGGTGACTCTTGAGAGCGGTGCAGTCGTATCCGTTCCTCTGTTTATAAACGAAGGTGACACACTCCGCATCAATACGGAGACTGGTTCCTACACCGAGCGAGTGGAGAAGTACTAACTATCTCGCCACAAACGGCAAAAATCCCATGAAACGTGCTCGCTTCACGGCGAGTGCGAGTGTGCGCTGGTCTCGGGCGCTCACTTTGGTAATCCTTCGCGGCAAAATACGCCCGTGCTGATCGAGGAATTTTTTGAGAAGCTCAATTTCTTTATAGTCAATGTGCTTCGCAGTGCCTGAAATCGTAATGAATGTCATGATAATTTTTTAGAATTTAGAATGGTATATCCTCGGGGTTGATGTCTTCGCTTGGGTAATCAATGGTGGCAATCTCCGGAGCCGCTCCCTGTTCGCTCTTGTCATTCTTGTCGCTCTTCCCGCTCCCTTCACTCCGAGCTCCACCTCCCTCTACCCCTCCCTTCCGGGGACCAAATTGAACTCGCTCGGCGACAATTTCCGACCGATACCGTTTGGTACCGTCTGGAGCATCCCACGTCCTATTTTGAATCCTTCCCTCGATCAAGACCGAGCTTCCTTTTCTAAGATACTGTGCCACGTTCCCCGCCTGGCGCCCAAAAACAACGATGTTATGGTATTGCGTGTCCTCGTTATTTTTACCGTCTTTATCTTTAAACACTCTGTTCGTCGCGACACCAAAAGTGGCAACTTCCACACCCGACGGCAAAGACTTCAATTCAGGGTCTCTAGTTAAATTCCCGATAATGTACGCTTTGTTGAGATACATAGTTACTCCTTCAAGAGTCCCTCAAGCTCACGCTCAAGCGCGACTTCATCGAGTGCCTGCGGTGTCTCCGGTTTCCGCTTCGGCGCTGCCGCTCTCAGCGGGCGCGACGGGAGTGGAATATCCAGAGCGCTCTTTACGAGAAGAAATCTAATTAGATGTTCTCTTTCTTTAAGTAACCGGGCGATACCCTCTGTGTGGGTAGAATTCACCGTACATTTGACCCAACCAAAAAATGCGGTCTCAAATACCTGCTTTTTGTGGGCCACAGTTTTTTCCATTCGGTATGCGAGGTGTACGAGCCTGGGGTGTCCCTCACCGAGGATACTACCGCTTCGCTCTGTGATAAGGGAGTGGATGTAGCGAACTTCCCCGAGAACTAACTCTTCGGAAAGTGCCGGGGAGAGAAGATACCCGAGCTCGTATATCTGCTCGGTTCCTACCGCTTCCAGGTCTTCTATTTCTTTTTCATCACCCACATCCATTACACCTCGGGTATCTAATTCATCCAACATGGACACCATACTAGCAGACGACACCGGCTCATGCAACGATGGAGAAAACCCGGAGTGCGTTTTTGACAAGTGTTTCTTTGGTCGACTCAATGTCGAGATTTTTTATATCGGCGATGCGCCGAACAACCTCGCTTACGTAGAGCGGTTCGTTTCGTCCTCCACGGTGAGAATGAGGAGCAACATACGGAGCGTCGGTCTCACTCATAATCATATCGAGCGGGGCCACGCGGATTACCTCGTCGTAATCGCGTGCAAATGTTATCACCCCGGTGAAGGATGTAGTGAAACCGAAGTCCCAAAACCTCTGTGCGGTTTCCAAACTCCCGACAAAAAAATGCACATTCCCTTTTACTTTCGCCTCTTGCTTTAAAATTTCGTACGCATCGGTATATGCATCTTCACTGCCCTTCCTCGGGCGGATATGAAGCATGAGGGGCTTTTTAAGTTCATTCGCAAGTTCAATCTGGGAACGAAAGGCGGCTATTTGTTTCTCTCTTGTATCCAAACTCAACCGATAGTAATCAAGTCCACACTCTCCGATTGCAACGACTTTGGGATGCTTCGCAAGCTCTCGATACTGTGCCTCGTCAAATATCTCCCCGTGATACTCATCCCTGCCTGACCGGTAGGCAGGTGGCAGTTCTTTTTTATCGTGGTACGAACGCTCGGTGTGGCAGGGATGAAGCCCCACAGTGGCGTACACTCCCTCTGTATATTTCTCGGCAAATGAAGTGGCGGCCCGAGAAGTATCTCTCTGTGTCCCTACTTGAATAGACCACACGCCCGCGGAGAGTGCCCGCTCCATAACCGCCTCGGCATCCTGTGTAAATGCTTCAAAGTGCACATGGGTATGAACGTCAAAAAAATTCGGTTTCATTGTCGTTTTGAAACTACTGTACCAAACAAAAACCCCTCGGACTAATGATAGGTATCAAAAAGTCTAAGGGGTCGCTGGGGAGAGGGTAGTTGCCCTCTCCCCAAAATGCTACTTGGTGCTACGCGCGTCGCATGAACGCAAAGTGAACACCTTCGCGTCGGAAAGGATTCGGGTGAACCCTGGTCGCGTTCAGCCATGGACCAGTGTGAATGTGCACCATGTCGAACACACAGTAGTCACCCTTTGAGTCGGTAATAGGATTCATCGCCACGATGACCCATTTCCCTCTCAACAGCCCAGTGTAAGAAGCGAGGCGAAGGGCCGGCCCGACTTCCGCCGGGCAGAGTTCCAGCCCGAATTCCTCGGCACGGGCACAGGTTGTGCTGTGGCTTGCACCTTTCTCGAAACCGAGGTCAGCGTTGGAAACGATCACTATATCCACTTCCGTTTCCGTTTTGCTCACCGTGAAGCAGGAACTGTCAAGAATGTCCTTGGCCAAAGGGTCGATATGCACCCCTGCCTTTTTCATCTCTTTGCAGTAAGCACGGGCGCTCTTATGGAGGCCGAGCTTGATGCTCCCCCAAATCGGGAAGTTGGGAATTTTCTCGCGTGGCATGAGACCGAGAAATTCACGGAACCTGTCGCGGTTTACTCCTGTGAGATTACCGTCACGAAGATCGGCAAGTAATCCTCGCTCGAGGAGCTCTTGCACCTGCTCACACGGTGTGCCCGAAAAGAGAGAGAGAATCTTCATCCCTTGGTCGAGGGTTGCCTTCTTCATGGCAAGTCCTTTCTTCTATTCATGGCGTCGCTCTCACTTGCACCGTGCAAGGTCGAACGGGCCTTTATTCAATGAACTTTTACATCAACACCGTAGCATACATAATGCTATGGTGTCAAGGCGAACCTCAAAAAACTTTTATTTTATTCGTTTGAAGAGCGGCTCGGGCATTTGGTGTCCGCTCACTGTCTTCATAATTCTTTCTGCAGTTTCTGGCATAAAGGGTTCCAGTTCATGTCCGATTCGATAGATTTCGTTCATTAGATATTGTATATCTTTCTTCGCTTCTTCTGGTTTTTCCTTAATCTTTTTAAACGGCTCATTCGTTTGAATAAACTTGTCTAAATCCCCGATACGTCCCCAAATTTCATCAATCGCTTTTTGGATTTCGTAGTGCTCTAGATATGCACTCACATAAGAATTCTTAAGCAGGTGGTCAACGTCGATACGTACCGTATGGGTGACTCCCATTCGCATCACACGTGATACCACGTTGCCGAGCCCATTCGCCAAATTGGCGTTGTAGGTTTCGATAAAATGTTCTTCCGTAAAATCACCGTCCTCAAACGTGCTCACCTCGCGGAGAAGGTAGTAGCGGAGCGCGTCAGCGCCATATTTCTCGATAATATGGAATGGGTCGATAACATTTCCAAGCGTCTTGCTCATTTTCTGCCCCCCGTTCGTCACGAAGCCATGAATAATGATTTGCTTCGAAGGGTTTACGCCAGCAGACATAAGCATCGCCTGCCACATCGCAGATTGCTGGCGGAGATTGTCTTTACCGGCAATTTGCGTAACTGGCCACCACTTCGTGTAGCGGTCTTCTGGCCAGCCGATTGCGGAAAGGTACGACACAAGCGCGTCAAACCAAACGTACATCACGTGCTCTGGGTCGCCGGGGACCGGCACTCCCCACGGCATCTTTGCCGCGAGGCGCGAGATGCTGAAATCACGAAGACCGCGCTCGACAAATGACCGCACTTCGTTTAATCGTGTCTGTGGCACAACAAAGTCGGCAGATTTTTCGTAGAGATCGAGCAGGCGGTCTTGATATTTTGAGAACCTAAAAAAATAGTTCTTTTCTTTCCGTATCTCAATCACGAGTGTCGGGTGGAGCGGACATAGGTCATTAGCAAGCTCAGACTCTGTCTTTTCAAGCTCGCATCCGACGCAATACTTAATCTCCTGGATATCCGGATAGATATCCCCTGCCGTAGCACAACGTTTCCAAAACTCCTGCGCCGCGCGGATGTGATTCGGGTCGGTCGTCCGAAGGAAACTGTCGTACTTGATGTTGAGAGAGGAAAGGAGTTCTTTGAATCGCGCGGCGTAGCGATCGGCGTAGACCTGTGTAGGGATTCCCTCATTTTCCGCTCTTCTTAAAATTTTAAGTCCGTGCTCGTCGGTTCCTGTATTAAAAAACACCTCGTGTCCTGTGAGAGTTTTATACCGCGCAAGTACGTCCGCCTGCACAAATTCAAGCGCATGCCCGAGATGCGGGTCAGCATTCACATACGGAAGAGTCGTCGTTATGTAAAAACCCTTCTCCATTAGGAACCTTCCGTGGCCCTCCGTCCTCTCAAGTGGTGTTTTTCTTTATCTAAATCGTTAAAGATTTCCATAAGGACGGATGCCATGGGAATCGCAAGGATGATTCCGAGAAAACCAACGAGCTTCGCGCCTGCGATCAGGGCGAGAATCGCGACAATCGGGGAAACACCGACGACTTTTTTGACAACAAGGGGGTAGATGAGCTGATTCTCAAACTGCTGGATGATGATATAGAAGAAAACAATGATGAGAGCGAAGGTAAGACCGCTGTCGATTAAGGCAATGGCGACCGCGGGTACGGCCGCGAGTATTGGTCCAAAAATAGGAATCAGTTCAAAGAGTGCGGCAACAACGGCGAGGAGAAGTGCGTGTCGAACTCCAAATATGGTGAGCCCAAGATAGACAAGGATTCCAATAATCGCCGCGAGGAGTAGCTGTCCTTGGAACCACAAGCCAATTTTCTTCTGGGAACGTTTCCAGAGATCAATCACATACGACTCATGTCGGACTGGAGTCACTATAGAGAGAAAGTTCTCGACTCCTTTTTCCTGCACCGCAAGATAAAATGATATGACGATGATGAGAACGAACGAAAACACTCCGCCGAAGACGGTACTCACGACACCCAAAGCTCCCCCTGACGCCGATCCAACGACTGAAACGGCGTCGTCAATAGCGCTTTTGAGCGACAGTCCTTGCGGCACATTTGATTCAACAAGATTCGAGGAAATGGCCGGCAAGTCGTAGAGAGACCGGCCGAAAAATTTTATGGAATTTGTGTATTCCGGCAGCTGGCCTGCAAGGGTCTTTAGTTCACTTAAAACCGGGGGGATAAAAAAGTAAAATACTGCACCTATCACAAGTGCCACGCCGAGGTAAATCATAACGACGGCGGCTATCCTCGGCACACGGTAGCGGCCAAGCCAGTGGGTCGCGGGTTCTGCGGCGGAAGCTATGACAACGGCTGTTAACACGACGAGGACAAGGTCGAAAAGACTGTAGAGAAGAGCCATGATAAGTAAAATGACAAGGGCTCGCACAATGGTGCCCGAGCTCACTTCAATCATCGGTCCCCGATTGTCAGGGTCATGTAGGTTCATAGATATCACCCATACTACTACACCCTAAGTATGCGTTCAAAGAACGCTTTTTCTTTCACACCTTTTACAGGGCCGATGAGAGCGAGGTTTAACCGCTCGCTGCGAAAAATTGTGCGGGCAACTTCACGAACACTCTTTGCAGAAACTGCTCGGACTCGTGCAATCTCGGCCTCTGGACTCCGAAACGACCGCTTGAGAACCTCTTGTTCCCCATAAAACTCGGTCAGTTGATCTGTCGTCTCGAGGTCAAGCGAAATTCTCCCGATTAAATATTCCTTCGCACGGGCAAGTTCAGCGGCTGAAACAAGCGTGCGGGTAAGTTTTTTACACTCATCGACAATGGCCCGGAGCACATCTTGTGCGCGTTTCGTATCCGAGCCCGTTGCGACTGCGAGGTACCCGTGATCGGTCAAAAGGTCCGCCATCGCGCGTACATAGTAAGCCGCACCCATTTTTTCCCTGATACGCTGGAAAAGTCGGGAGCTCATGCCCCCTCCAAGAACCGCAGTAAGCACCTCAAGTGAACTTACGCGCGGATCAGTAGCTGGGAAAGCGCGCGCACCGAAGAGAAGGTGTGTTTGGTCAGAGGCCTTAAACTCGATTGCGACAGCCGAACGCTTCTGTGAATCATCGGTAGGAGCCTTCACTCCTTTTTTCCCGGTGCTGATTGACGCAAATGAACGCTTGAGAAGTTGAAGAATTTTCTGTTCATTGAATTTCCCGGCAACCACAATCACTGTTGCGCTCCCAACATAGTGCGCGCGCCGATATGCAAGGAAATCTTTTCTCGAAAGACGGCTTACTGTTTCTTTGGTACCAGCCACATCCCATCCCGCAGGTTGATCCCCGTAGAGCAATTTCGTGAAATTATCATATAATTTACGCTTTGGATCATCTTGATACATATTGATTTCCTCGATAATCACTCCGCGTTCTTTCTTAATCTCGCTCTCGCGGAACACCTGATTTAAGTAGATGTCGGAAACGATATCAATCGCGCGCGAAAGATGTTCGGGGTCAACCTTGGCAAAATATCCCGTGAATTCATGGGTTGTAAATGCGTTTGATTTCGCCCCGAGCGCATCGAGTTCCCCGCTGATGTCAATCGCCCGAGGCCGCTTCTTTGTTCCCTTAAAGCACATGTGTTCGAGAAAATGCGAAATGCCGCTGAGTTTCTTTTCCTCATACTTCGATCCTGTTTCAACCAAAACGAGAACCGTCGCCGTAAGACTCTCCGACCTCGGAATAGTTATGACCCGGAGGCCGTTTCGAAACACCGTTCGCTTCGCCATATCTTAATTGGCGACCACGCCGGAGATTTCACTATCAAAATTCTGGTCAGAAATCATATCCGTGGCGAGAGCTTCGCGTGTTATCTGAAGCAATTTTTGGGTGAATGAGTCTGTACCCTCAAGGGTAGCTCTGGAAATAATTGCGGGTGCAGTGCCAAGTTGGCTCACAGAGGGCGTGAGTCCGAGTTGAAAAGATACTTCCTTTCCGCCGCCCGAGAAGCCCACACCAGCCGGAATATCTCCGGGAACCCAGGTAATTTCCCCATTCACATCGTTATACGTCACCGACTCCCCCGAGGGAGATACGACGCCAAGCCACCTGACGTAGGTCGGGGTACGCGCTCGAACAACTCCTGCCGTCACTGTATTCGATGAATTCATAAGTGACCACGTTACCGTATAAGTAGTCTCTTTATCAACTTGTGGTGGAAGCGGACCGGTATTCGTGATTGGGCCGTCCCGGTAAAGTGCTCGCGCTCCAAGCTGGAGAGCGGTAGTAACTCTCACTTGCCGTGAGACATTCGTTTCAACTGCGGTACCGGAAAATCCTTCGGAAACACGGGTGCCTTTAATGGCGGCGGCGAGCGTGAGTATCGGCTTTTTAAATTGGGTTCCCTGCGGTCCATAAAGCGAAAATGGAACGAAGGAAAAAGTTACTACGCCGCTTTGTCCGGGTTCAATAAGAGCGAGGGTGTGGTCCGTGCTTTGATTCCAGACGATGGTGTTGTCGAGCGAACGATAAAAACCGTTCACTGCTTCAACGGATTGCTTATTAAGAAGTGGTCCGTCAATACGCACGGCAATTTCGGCATTGAGTACGCGTGTTGTAAGATTGTTCACCCATCTAATTTCTCCTGAAATTTTTTCCCCGCTTGGAACGGCCACGAATGGAGACCCAATATCGTTATTCAGGATAAACGTCGCTCCGATGAACGGACGTTTAATAGAGATGAGTTCGTTGACCGAATTATAAACGGCTCCAATCTTTCTTTCATCTTTCAAGTCGGCAGTTCCGGTGGTGATGGTGAATGACATCCGCTCTTCATCTTGTGCATCAATCACACCCCATACTTTTATTGTCCGCTCTTTGCTCGGCAAAAGATCGCCGAGCTTCCAAATGTTATTGCCATGCGATGGTGCCGGGTCAGCTCCTTTAAAGATAAAACCGAGGGGATAGAGAACACTCACAAGGATATCGTTTAAAACCGTCTGTGAATTGGAAATAGCCCCAATCTCAAGCTCAAAGTCCTGTCCGGATCCAACCTCCGGAGGAACCGAAATGGAAAGACCGATGGGAGCATTCACCAAAACAAGTTGATATTCTTTTTCCTTCGAAAAAGTCCCGCTTGATCCATCAATACGGTATTCGAGATTGATACCGATTGTTATCTCGGTATTCTCCGGTCCAAAGAGCATGACTTTCACGCTCTCAAGCGCCGAATCGTTAGGGCGGATAGGACCAAGCGACTTTGTAAGTCGCATCAGGGGTTCATTGGTATCCGGCAAGCGGGTTCCTTCGGGAAAAGTAATCTCGAGGTCGGCCGCGGTGAGCGAGACTTCATTTCTGTTTTGGACAAGCACTTGAAAAAGCACTTCCTCACCGCCAGCCGCAGATACCGGTCCTTGGACGGCGATTTCAATATTTTGTGAGGAAATGAGTATCGGTGCTATGAAAATTCGGTATGCTGCGATGCCAGCTGCGATACAAAAGAAGAAAACAGAAAGAAAAAAGAGTTTCATCAGTGTGCCGGAGACAAAAAAGGTTTTCACTTTTCCGGGAGATGTATCTGCGGGCTTATCCCATGCATCCTTTGTCTTCACAATCTCGGGTTTCGTGGATGTCAGTTTTTCCTTGCCATAAATAACCTCACCGCCGCGACGACTCAGTGCCCCTTCGAGTGCTTCAAGGCCATCCCCGTGCCGCCCGCCAGTATTTTCCGCATCATTCATATCTTTTCTTTTATAGTCTTCTATAGAAAAAGATTATAGCACAGCGCGTGACATTGAAACCCGGGAGGATCAGAGGTGACTCACCCTGATCGATTCGTTAATAATGGCAACGGCAGCTCTTTCATAGTTTTCTAATCGTGCAAGTGTTTCTTTTGTTACTTCGCGCGAAGTAACAAGCAGATCGGGTACTTGTCCCTCGGGTGAAGTGCCCTCCTTCCCCACATATCCCAGGCGATGCATGAGACGCAGTGCGAACAAAATCTCAAACTGGTTGAGTTCTTGAGAATTTAAAACTTCTCTGTTAAGAAACCTGACACCTTCCTCGAGTTCTTCAAAAAGTGCGCGGTCATGTATTTCTCCTCCAAAACGATTGATGAGTGCGAGCATTCTTGCGTAAAGATTTTGTTTGTGTAAATCCAATCGAAGGAGCGGAAAATCGAAAATCTCCTCTGCACTCACCACCCTCCAGAACTCTCTGCCACGGACCAAAGATACTCGCACATAGAAACTCCGCTGGAGAACGTAGCGGAGTTTGCTCCGGAGCTCCCGGATGCCCTGTGCCCGGGCATCAAGGCGCCCGAAATCCTTCGTCATGAGTGCCAAGGCGCGACTTGATTCTCCAACATTTCGCGTCGCGAGGACAAATGCCGGAGTCACATAGAGAGCGTGTGACATTTAGCGTTCAAGTGAAAGCGAGTATTCTAATTCTCCATCTTGGATTTTTTCCTCGCTTTCTTCAGCTTGTTGCCTTTCAAAATGAAGAGAGGCGAGACCGCTTCCTTTTTTCACTTCCTCCAACCGCGATTCGATGAACGATTGTGCCAATTTATTTGCGTGGATGATGAGTTTGGGGCGATCGGAAACTGAAAACCCTTTTTCTTTTCTCAGGCCTTGTATGTGCCGGATAAGTTCGCGAAGGTGTCCTCGGTCTTTCAAGTCGGGGGTAATCTTCGTATCAAGGAGCACTCCTCCTTGCGTCCTATCATAAATAACTTCATCCACATTAAGCTCGTCGCCGATAAGAGAGGCAACTTTATCCGAGAATACTGAAGAGGTCGAGATTTTTTGGAGCGGTTGGCGAACTTTGATACCCGCCTTCTCTCGCTCAAGAAGTCCAAGTTTGACCACATCCCGAGCCCGCTTCATTTCTACAAGAATATTTGAGTCAAACCTTCCGAATATCGGCCACTCAGAGAGGTGCACGCTTTCTTTGTCTTTCCCTTTAGTCACACGCTGGTAAATCATCTCCGCAATAAAAGGCGCGAAAGGTGCCATCACTTTCGAGAGTGTAGTGAGCGAAGTACCAAGCGTTTGTAGTGCCACCTCTTTATCTTTTGTATCATCTCCGCGGAATCGATCTCTCGACCGACGCACGTACCACGTCGAGAGGTCGTCCACAAAAAGATCGATTGCTTGCACCCCCTTCGCAAGTTCATATTCGTCGAGCGCACGCGTCACCAGAGCGACCAGTTCAGAAAGTCGCGACATAATCCAGCGGTCAAGAATATTTTCGCCCGATGTAACAGTATTCTTTCTACCTTCCTTGGCATAGAGTTCATAGAAACTTGCGACATTATCAAGTCGTGTCAAAACCCGGCGCATTACTTCGGCAACGCCTGCCTCGGAAAACACAACGTCCTCTCCGCGCATGGCGCTCGAACCGAGAAGGTAGAGTCGTAGTGCGTCCGCTCCATAACGCTCTACGACCTCCATCGGGTCGGGATAATTTTTGAGTCGTTTCGAAAGTTTCTGCCCGTCCTCCCCCAAAAGAATACCGTTCACGAGCACAGCTCGAAATGGCGTCCTCCCGAAGAGAGCAACGCCGAGGACAAGCATGCTATAGAACCACCCGCGCGTCTGGTCGAGCGCTTCAGCGATGAAATCCGCCGGGAATCCCCTCGAACCAAACCACCGTCTCGGATGGAAGTCTCCCGAACGCTCGAATGGATAGTGGTGGGAAGCGTAGGGCATGGCGCCCGACTCAAACCAACAATCAAAAACTTCGGGGACGCGGCGCATGACACCATTACATGATTCACATGAAAAAGTGATGTCGTCGATCTGGGGCCGGTGCACGTCGATTTCATATCGGTCGTTATACGGAAGCGAGGAAAAGATAATATCGTGCGTTTCCGCCTTGCCTAAGAAATTTCCCCAGTGCTTCAAGTGCACCGTCTCCTCCTGTGAGAGCCCGTGGGATCCGGAGAAAAGAGCAAGGAGTACGATTCCATGGCTTACAATCAAAATATTCTTCCCCTCCTCGCTCTTGTCAACCTCGTGGAGGAAGTGCATAGCGCGATGTTTAACATCCTGCACCGTCTCACCTCCTGGCAGTACTTTCGTAAAACGCTCCAGTCGGGACGCAAAGTTTTCCATGTATTCGGTCCATGTTTTTCCGTGGAAGCCACCGGTAGCGAGCTCCCGAAGTCGAGCATCGTAGCGTATACTTTCCTGTCCGAGTCCAAGCTCCGCCGCAACAATCTCCGCAGTCTCCCGCGTGCGCGCAAAATCAGATGCGTAGATGAGGTCTATCTTTGTTTTTCCTGTTTTTTCGCGAAGTTTTCTCCCTGCCTCTCGCGCCTGTTCACGTCCGCGCTCGGTTAGAGAATTTGTATCCGTGACATCATCACTCACAGTATTGCGTGTATTGCTCTCGGCCTCGGCGTGGCGCATGATTGTGTAAGTGTTTCGTTCCTGGTCTTTCCTAAATTCTTTAAACGACCCGACGACGCGTACGTTACTGCACTTCTCGCATTTCCATACCGGAATCGGTGCTCCCCAGTAACGCGAACGGGAAATCGCCCAATCACGCGCGCCTTCGAGCCATTTACCGAAACGCCCTTCTTTCAAATGCCCCGGCACCCATTCTATTTTTTTGTTCTCACGGATGAGTTTTTTCTTGAGGGCAATCACTTTCACAAACCACGATGATGCGGCGAAATTGATGAGAGGTGTTTCGCACCGCCAGCAATGCGGATATGAGTGGGTGATAGTTTCTTCTTTAAAGAGAGTGCCATTCACTTTTAAATACTCGACAATTTTTTTATCGGTCTCTTGGTGTCTCCCTTTCGGTTTCACTGGGAGTCCGGAAAAATTGTGCACACCATCTTTGAATGTTCCGTCAGTCTTGACGTGTTCAATGATGGGGAGCCCGTGCGAGGTTGCAAGTTTCATATCGTCCTCGCCGAAAGCGGGAGCGATGTGGACAATACCAGTGCCTTCTTCCTGTGATACAAATTCACCTGCATACACTCGCCATATGCGCTCTCTTTCTTCAAGACTAACTTTATCGTTATACGAAAAAACCGGTCGATACTTCTTCCCAACCAATTCCTTCCCGTCAAACTCCTTCATGTGTCTTGGCTGGGCATATCCTGGTTGATCTCGATCAAAAAATGTTCCTGCCCGTTCCTTCGCCACCACATACCGTTTTCCGTTATGCGCAAAGCTCAGATACTTAAACTTTGGATTCACTGCAAGTGCCACGTTCCCTGGAAGTGTCCACGGCGTCGTGGTCCATGCAAGAAGATAGGTGCCCGGCTCGTCGGTGAGTTCAAATTTCACCGTCGCCGCGATATCCTGAATATCTTTATATCCCTGACTCACCTCAAAGTTTGCGAGCGTTGTCCCGCACCGAGGACACAGGTACATTACCTTGCGCCCTTCGTAGATAAGGCCTCTGTCGTAGAGTGTTTTAAACATCCACCAAATCGTCTCCATGTATGAGGCATCCATCGTTCGATAATCGTTCTCCATGTCCGCCCAACGCCCAAGGCGCGGAATAATGCGTTTCCATTCGTCCCTATAACGAAGCACGGCCTTTCTTGCCGCCTCGTTAAATTTCCCAATCCCGATCTCTTCGACATCCTTCTTCGTTTTGAGTCCGAGCTCGGCTTCAATCAAGTTTTCAAGCGGAAGACCGTGGCAATCCCATCCCCAGCGCCGCCTGACACGTTTCCCTCGCATAGTCTGGTAACGCGGAATTACGTCTTTCAAGGTACCTGCCAAAACATGCCCATAATGAGGGAGACCGGTTGCAAAGGGCGGGCCGTCATAGAAAACGAATTCGCCTAAGGGCGCGGGTTTCTCGAGTGATTTCTCAAAAATCTTGCGCTCTTTCCACAGCGCAAGTATTTCTTCTTCTCGCTTTGATATAGAATTCTGTGTGTTGTTTTTCTCTCCTTTTGGCATTGTTCTAATTATCTCAATACTACATTCTCTCCGGAGCGGCAATACCCAAGAGGTTGAGGCCGCGGGAGAGAACAGTTGCCGCCGCGTCAGTCACCGCGCATTTGTAGGGAGACTCCGGGTCGTCTTTTTTCACAATAACTATACTGTTATAGAACGTATTGAACTCACCTGCGAGTTCGTAGAGATAGGTCGCGAGGTAATGCGGCGCGTACGCTCTTGTCGCGCGCTCCACGACTTCTGGAAAGTGGGAAAGTTTTCGTTCGATCTGGAGCGCTCTGTCGGCTGGGTTTTCGAGAGACGGCACAATTCCCTCTTCGCTCGCCTTGCCGAGAATGGAACGACATCGTGCATGAGTGTATTCCAGGTATGGACCAGAGTCACCAGTAAATGAGATTGATGTATCAAAATCAAAAGTAATATCTTTGCTTGATTCCTGTTTCAGTACCGAGTATTTAATGGCGGCTACTGCAATCTCTTCTATGGTTTTTTTATCTTTGTTATCAAATGTTTCTTTAAGATGAGTCTCTATTTGTGATAATAATGACTCTGCAGAAATCACGTCCCCGGTGCGTGAAGACATTTTCCCGCTCGGAAGCCGCAACATTCCGTGTGGAATGTGAACAATTTTCTCCGCTTCTGCCGCAAGCTCCGGGATCTCCTTCATCGCCGCGAGCACCACTTTGAAATAATCTGTCACTTCGTTTCCGGTAATAACCACAGATACATCTGCTTTATATTTCTCTTGCTTCAGTTTCGCGAGGCCGAGTTCTTTGGATTCATAGATAGGCAGTCCCTCTTTAGTTATGAATACCCGCGTATGGAGTCCAATCCTTTCTCCCCGAAACACGATTGCACCTTCACTCTCCTCAAAAATCTTGCCGAGATGTTTGCGTACGAGATCTACCCCAACTGGACCTGTTTCGCTCTCGAAAAAATTGAAGTCAAATTTTGTTCCGAGGCGCTGATATATTGCTTCGAATTTCTCAAGACTCTCTTTTCTACCCCGCTCGTAAAGTTCGTTTACTGAAGAATCGTCCTTTGCGTAGATTGTTTTATTGAGTTCACTGATTTCTTTTTTTGCCTGCTCATTTTCTTCATAGGCATGAGCTCCTCGCGCGTAAGCCTGCCCGAACTCTTTCCCACCAGCGCGCATTCCCCACACCGCTTTCGCCACATGCATTCCGACATCTCCTTGATAGTTCGCGCGCTTCACTTCCGCCCCACTCGCCTCAATGAGTCGCGAAATTGATTCGCCGATGGCATTGCTCATTAAGTGCCCAATATGGAATTCCTTGAAGGGGTTCGGGTCGGTATACTCGACCATTACCTTCTTTTCAGCAAGTATCGCGTTATTCCCGTATGTTTCTCGGTGCGACAAAATCTCTTGAGTGTTTTTCGTAAAATACTCTCGTGAGAGAAAAAAATTCACGAAGCCTACACCAGCGGCCTCGATCTTTTCCACTTCCGGAATATTCACCGTCGAAAGTTTTTCTACGAGCTCTCCTGCAAGCACCTGCGGACTCTTTCCGACTTTTTTTGCGTGCACTATTGCCGCATTCGTCGCGTAGTCCCCGAATGCCGGGTCGGCGGGATGTTCTATAAGCACCTCCGTACTTTCTACTCCGAACGTAGAAAGTACATTCTTTACCGCAAGCTCAATTTCAGTCCGCACCATACAAATTATTTCCCGGTACTTCCAAAACCACTCTCGCCGCGGTGAGTTTCCGTTAACTCGCGAACAACTATAATTTTTACCTCCTCAACTTTTTGTATAAGCATTTGCATGACCTTATGCCCTTTTTCAAACGTATAGGGCTCTGTGCCAAGATTAATCACCCCCAACACAAGCTCACCGCGATAACCAGAATCGATAACTCCAGCAAGTACTTTAATTCCGTGTTTCACCGAGAGCCCGCTCTTGTCCCAGCACAACCCAACATATCCATCGGGTATCGCAACGGCAATACCGGTGCGTATTGTGCCGACGACCCCTGGATTAACAATTACCGTCTCATTCGCAAATAAATCAAGTCCTGCATCTCCGGGGTGGGCATATGAGGGAATAGTTGCATCGTCCGAGATTTTCTTTATCCAAAGCGAAAGCACCAAAAAATTGTATCACAAATAGAAAGGCCCCCGCAGGAAGCATTGTCTTGATTAGCCGAGCAGGTGAATGGTAGGGTGGTGTGGGTTTTTGTTCTCCACTAACTGTATGAGAGGAATATGGATATGCGGCAATATCTCGATGCGCTCAAGCACATCATGGACGAAGGGACTGTTCGCAAAGGCAGGAATGGTAAGACGAAAGCGATTTTCGGCATACCAATGCGCTTCAATCTCAAACATGGGTTCCCGGCAATGACGACGAAACAGCTCGCCTTTAAGCAAATCGTCGCAGAGCTTCTCTTTTTCATCAGCGGAAGCGAGAACGTGCGCGATCTCCAAAAACTGGGAGGCCATATCTGGGATGCAAACGCCGAGGATCCCAAGTGGAAAGAGAGAGCGAGTTTCCCTGGCGACCTTGGGAGAACCTACGGCACCCAGTGGCGCAAGTGGACCAACATGGAACTGGTTCCTGGTCATCCTGGTATCAACAGCGAATGGGAACCGGACGATTACAAAAACCATCCGATTGACCAGCTGGCGCGCGTGATCGAAGGGATCAAGCGCGATCCCGGATCAAGGAGGCATCTCGTTACAGCCTGGAACCCTGCGGAAGTAGACAAGACAGCGCTCCCACCGTGCCATGTGCTCTTCCAATTCTTCGCCACAGGCACCGAACTCTCGCTCGCCATGTACCAACGGAGCTGTGATATGTTCCTTGGTGTTCCCTTCAACATCGCTTCCTATGCGCTACTTCTCAAAGTGGTGGCGCAGGTGACCAAAAAACGCGCGTATGAGCTCATCATCTTCTTCGCGGACGCCCATATCTACGCCGAGCACATCGGACCTGTTCGTGAACAGCTCGCGCGAGAACCGCTCCCCCTTCCACAGCTCTGGCTGAACTCCGAGGTGACAGATATCGACAACTTCGGCATGGACGACATCAAACTCCTCAAGTACCACCCGTACCCGCCGATCCGGGCAAAAATGATCGTCTGATTTTCGCACTAGTACCTAGTACAAAAGAGCCCCACACGTCGCAATGCGACGTGTGGGGCTTCTTCATTTTTATTCACTCACTTCCAGTACTCGGGGTACCAGACTAGGGAGCGATCTTGGAAGTTCTTCGCAAGGGACGGACCACCACCTGTGTAGTTTGACCCGAGGTCCTTGCCGTAGAGCTTCTCCGGTATTTCATCGGTTCGCTCGAAAACAAGGTGGCAGATCGGCTGTCCATCGTAGATGCGAAATGGCACATCCCGCACTCGCACTTCGAGTACTGCTGTGGTTCCTTCCTCTCCGCCGAAGCCGTTGTCGAAAAATCCGGCGTAGTGAGAACGGAACTCGCCGCTCCTCACGTCGTAGGGTTGGAGCCACGCACACAGGGGCGGCGGGATGAGCACACGCTCTTTCGTCCGAAGCAAGTAGAACTTGCCGGGCGAGAGAACGCAGGTACCATTTCGTGCTTGTATCGGTCTCCAGAATTCCCGCGGGTCGTAGACATTGATAGACCCCAAATTCACCTCTTGCGTTGGATGATCGAGAACTTCGAATCCAACGACAGGCGTAGAGAGGTCCACGTGGAGAAAGATGCCACTCTGTCTCACCTCAAGCTCGCTGTGTTCAAGTGGCTCGCCCTGTTGGTTCCGGACGACTCCGTAGCGGGCATGAAGCTGTTCGAGTTCCACGTTCACAAGCGGCGTACTTTCGCTCTTCACGCGCATTTGTGTCAGAGAGAGATACGGTTTTGCGCGTACTGCGTAGGATATCGGTACGATCTCAAGATAGAGCCCTCCCATGTAGCCTCGCGGCGTCACGTCGTAACGGCTCCATCGGTCCACAAGAACGCGGACAAAGACATCGTTCCTACCCGTGGTGCTCTTGGGAGAAAACTCCGCATAGAAGCTCCCCGACAATGCAAGTTTGAGAGCAAGCGGGATAAGAAAACAACCACCCCGATCGAAGTAGCTACCTTCTTCTCTCAAATCGAACGTGTATGAAGCGTTGGAAAGAATGTCTTGCACGCTCTCGTGCCGTCTGGGCACGGATGCAGACCGCATACGGTAGGCCTTGAGTCCGAGGGGGCAGTCGATGCTCGCCGGTTGAACGAGATCTGGTGTAAACCCTTCAAGCTTCCTGATCATCGGTTTCTCGCCGAGAATGAGTGAGTGAAGTGATTGATGTGAAAGAACTGTCATTGCCTCTATCTCCTTTTTCAGTTGAGGCAGTTTACGAAAACTGTCCTTTTCTTACCACATAAAAACAAAAACGCAAGCCGAGCGGGCTTGCGTTGGTGCGCACAAAAAATGAAAAACTATCCTATCTCAACGCCCATCGAGCGGGCAGTGCCGGCGATAACTTTCATCGCTTGCTCGACATTATCCGTATTTAAGTCGGGCATTTTCTTCTCTGCAATCTCGCGGAGTTGTGATTGCGAGAGCTTCCCAACTTTCGTTGTGAGTGGCGACCCAGAACCCTTTTCAATACCGAGCGCTTTTAGTATGAGAACCGATGCCGGGGGGGTTTTAACGACAAAGTCAAAAGTCCTATCTTCATAGACCGAAATCTCAACCGGCAGAATATCTCCACCCATTGCCTTGGTGGCTTCATTGAAGCGGCTCACAAATTCTCCGATATTGACACCCGCTTGCCCGAGTGCCGGTCCAATTTTCTGCCCCGGCGTCGCCTGCCCACCAGGAACTTGAAGTTTGATTTTTTTAGCGACTGTTTTTGCCATACTTTTAGTGTTCTAAATTTTATTCACCTGAAGAAAATCTATCTCAACTGGGGTTTCGCGTCCGAACATGGAAACATACACCTTCACCTTTCCCCGCTCCTCGTCAATCTCTCCAACCTTCCCTTCGAAATCCTTGAATGGTCCGTCGATAATCCGCACCGCCTCACCGAGTGAGAGCTCGATTTTGTGCTTTACGGTATCCGATCCCATCTTCTTAAACAAGCCTTCAACTTCTGTCCTCTCAAGCGGCACTGGTACTACACCAGCCCCTACGAATCCGGTCACGCGCGGCGTATTACGGACGACGTACCAGCTCTCGGGGTCATAGACCATCTCAACCAAGACGTATCCCTGATAGATTTTTTCCTCCGCCGTTACTCGCTTGCCTCCCTTGATCTTAATTTTCTTCTCGGTGGGAACCAAGACGTTAAAAATCTTGTTTTCCATGCCGAGCGACTCCACGCGCTGGCGAAGATTACGCGCCACGGCATTCTCGTAGCCGGAATACGTGTGAATCGCGTACCAATGGCGCTCCGGCTTCACCTCCACTCTCTGTGTTTCAATTGCTTCAGCCATATCGCTAGCGATTAAGAATCGAGAATCGAAGCAGGTAGTCGAAAACAACATCAAAAAAGCCGAGGAAGGTGGCAACAAGAAGCGAGATTCCGATGACAAGCCCTGTATATACGGCTGTCTCCCGCCGCGTTGGCCATGAGACATGTTTTAGTTCTGCACGTGTCTCACGTAAGTAGTTCCCGATCTGCATATCTGTATTAGCGGTAAAATGTTTCTCCTCGTTAGTAAAAACCGCCCGGGTGGGCTGTGGTGAGAAGCCTATACCCGCCCACCTAAATTGTCAAACACACTCCACTAAGCGCTTATTTGATCTGGTAGGTAATGGTGACGTTTGAGATGATCTTATTCTCCCCTACCGGAATGTCAGGCACAACACTCGCCGGAGAGGCGATACCACCCTTCCCGAAAGCATAGCTATCGTAGATCGGGAAGTTCCCTGATTCATTGAAAGAGACAACTCGCACGAGTCTCACGTCGAGCTCTTTAGAGAGCTTGGCTGCTTTTTCTCTCGCATCCTTGATGGCCATATTCCGGGCTTCTTCCTGCAGGGCCTCGTCGTCGTCAATGGAGAAAGTAATGCCTGAGACATCCGTCGCTCCGCGCTCGCCTACTCCTGAAAGGAATTCACCTGCCTTATCGGTGTCCCGAACTTTCACCTGTATGGATTGATACACTTCGTACGAAGCGAGCTCGCGAGTGCCGGGCTGGGGACACGGATAGGTGATACAGCGAATCTCCGGATATTCATACCGCGGATTCACGCTGTAGGAAACGGTTTTAATATCACGCTCTTCAATTCCACCTTCGCGGAGATACGAAGTAATGGCGTTGATCGCTTCGGCCGACTGACTCTGCGCGTCGGGCACCGTTTTTGCTTCCTTGTGAACCGAGAAAGAAAATTCGGCGATGTCGGGAATAGCGAACGTTTCTCCTTCGCCGGAAACCGTAATCGTATCGAGTCGGGCGTCAGTGCCGATGAAGCCATAACTCTTAATCTCGCTCGCGAGCTTAGCCGCCGCAAGAAAAGAGAGAATAACGAGAAAAGCTCCGAGGATTTTAAATGCTTTTCGCTTGTCGTAAGAGAATGATTGGTCGTCCATAAAGAGTATTGTTTAAAGTTTAAAGTGAGTAACTAAATACTTTTTTAGTATACACGAAAAACCTGTCTCCGCGCAAATTTACAAGACATGCAAGGCAGATTTCGGATATATTTCAGAGTCCTAGCGCCTTCCTCGCTTCTTCCTTATAGAGCTCAACTGCCGGTTGGTCAAAAGCATTCACACGCATAAGGTAAGCAAGACACATCACCTCGATCATTGCAAACTGCATGAATGCGCCGAGTGACGACTCATCCGTTCCACCGAGTTCAATGTCCATATATGGAAGGCCAACACTTCGGTAAGCAGTCCGAGCACCTTGGAAAAGTGCCTCCTTTACACCAGCAACCGTCTTTCCGGAGAGCTCGGGCAGAAAGGTGAATGCGTCACTCGATATCGTTCCTTCACTTTCCGCATTTGAACTTCCGCCCGTACTTTTCACAAATGCGGTAAATTTATCCCGCGGGCCGCCGAAATAGAGTTGTCCGAGCGAATGGAGATCGCGTGATCCAATTGATGTAATTGGCGTAATCCCCCCACGGATTTCTTTTCCATCGATGTCACGCTCCTTTCCAACACTCTCGGCGATGAGCTGGGTAAGCCAGCCTCCGAGCGACTCAAGCTCTGGATCAAAAAAGAAGTTCACGTTCGTGAGTTTCCCCTCTTGGTAGTGGAGAAAACGGAGTGCCGCAGAAACTGCCGCGGGGTTAGTCAAAAAATCTTTGGAGAGACACCGATCACGCATTTCTTGCGCGCCAGTTCGGAGTCCTTTGATATCAAGACCTGCGAGAGCAAGGGGGAAAAGTCCCACGGGAGAAAAAACGGAAAAGCGTCCGCCGACCCTTTGTGGCACGACGAGTACACTGATACCGCGCTTCATCGCTTCCCCTTCAAGCGATGAACCGCCCTTCGTCGTCACCACAAGTCGTTCGCGGGCTGCCCCACCAAAACGTTTTTCAAGTTGTGAGAGAAGCGCTCCGACATTGGCGGCAGTTTCCAAAGTCTTCCCCGACTCACTGATAACATTCACCAGAAACTCCTCGGGTGACTTCGCTCCGAGGAGCATAGAAAGGACTCGGTCGAGAAATACCGGGTTGGCGTCTTCGAGGAAAAACATTTTCGGGGAACGCTCGCGCTCAATCGCATCGAAGTACCCCAGCCGCGCGTCATAGATCGCGCGGGTGCCCATAGAAGAGCCACCAATACCAACAACAACAATGGATCGTAGCCCTTTCCCGCCGAGTGAACGCGCGAGAGTGTCCACAGAGGATAGGACATCGCCGTCAAAAGGAAGGAAAATAGAGGATTCATGGGCAGTGTATTCGGATTCTTGCGCCAATTCCCCCAGGTGACGAAGATAGGGTATAAGTCCCGATCCGATTTGTTTGAGACGAGACTCGTCAATTCTTGCCGTATCACGATGGCGAAGCTCCATTGTGTTTTTCATTATAGCAAAGGCCCCAACCGAAGATAGATAAAATTAAAAAAACCCCTGTCCGAAGACTGGGGTTGTTCGAGTGGGGTGGGATCAGGATTACCTGAAGTTTTGGTTTGGGTGGGATAATCTGACCTCTCTCCGCTCTTGTGCCGACTCGTGGTCGGACTCTTTAAAAATGGGTACTAGCTGACTAAATACTAGCACCGTATGACATCTCTGCAAAACTTGGTTGTGGATAACTCTAGCATTGCTCAAAACTATTCCACACTTCCAAAAAACTATTAATAAGAAATATCAAAAGCCGCCTTTGATATTTTTCAGTCAGTCACTTTATTCCAGTTTTGTCACATAACCAAAAGCGTCATGCCAGTCGAGATTTCTCGTAATAAACATAACAAGAGAAAGAACAATAAAAAGAAGGAGCGCGCCGGACAAAAGGGCATACGTCTCAAGATTAAGTATAACAAGAAGATACGAATAAATAGCGGTTAAGAAGACCGCTACCAAAACACCGCCCTTTTGAGTTTTCAAGACGAAGCGACTGTAGAAAGAAATGAGTAAAATGGTCATAGCCGCAGCAATTGTATACGCCCATAAGAATCCTATATGTTCCATAAGAGCAAGGAGCAAAAGATAAAATTCAGCCAGCCCGAGTCCTATAAGTAGATACTGTATAGGATGAAGTTTTAACTTATAAATAACTTCCGTAAGAAAGAAAGCGAGAAATGTGAGTGATATGAATAAAATCGCATATTTTAACACTCGGTCGAGAAGGCGATATACACTTACTCCATTTTCATCAAAACCTGGGAGCTTTTCGTGTATAAGAATCTGGGAGGTATTGCCTGATTGAGTCTCAAGGGCTTCCATTTGATACGTAATACGGTCATTTACAACGGATTGGACAAAAAGGCTCGCTGCATAACTTATAAAAAGAACGGCTCCGATAGACAGAACCTTAAACACAAACTTTGAGTTTGTGTACGATGTTTCCATTTGTGGTTACAACAAAATGTATCGGATAAAAGTAACGCACGTTGCTATATACGTTAGTTGTTTAGCTGGGTCGCGGCTTGTCCGGTCTCATAACCGTGCTTGAGGACAAGCAGTATATGGTTACGGTACGCGAAAAAATGAACAATATCAAGAAAGTTGC
>ERZ1292623.531-Hain-H51-01um-R1-531-length-41098-cov-9_pt1 | contig 41098 bp, 56 predicted proteins | sample MGYA00564398_ERZ1292623 | MGnify/ENA primary metagenome ERZ1292623 (study PRJEB36523, sample SAMEA6512633) | groundwater metagenome | collected 2019-01-07 | study: AquaDiva: Metagenomics assemblies of 32 groundwater samples
CGCTTGCGCTTGATCTTCCGGTCGCTTTTACGGAAATAGAGACTCACCGAACCGTCCTTACAGAGACATGCGCCCATAATCTCGATATAGGGACGCGCGTCCTCCCACTTTTCAATGGTCGTCTGCAGGCGGATAGAGAGCTTATGCACTGCGCGCTTATCGGCGTCTGTTAGTGTCACTTCTCACCCTCCACCTTTGGCTCCTCCACTACTGAATCGCGTGAGCAACCGACTGCATGGGGGCTCCCACATGTTGGACACCGCACAACTGCTATTGCGTGGGGCCACGTGTCGTCGTTGAGCGCGACCCCGATCGCGCCGTACACACACACGTCGATCCACGTGTCGCGAATGGACTCGTTGTCGGGTACCTTGCCGCTGCGCAGCAGTGTACGCAACCTCTCGATCTTGTCGTTGAGGCGGATGCTCACGCCGACCTCGCCGGCCTTCGCGATGTTCTCGGGGCCGTAGTCGCGTTGTTTGCGGGCCCACAGCTCGAACGCCTCGACGAAAATACGCATCATCGCCTCGTCGAGTTCACTGTCCCCACCGGAGGGACAGCTCTGCACGAGCCACCCCTCCGGCAAAACGCGTTTGAGCATGCACGCTCCTTACTTCGGGGCCCTGAAGTAGCCAATGTTCTGGCGCGGCGTCCCGTCCTTGTCGGGGGCCTGGCGGACCTGTGCGCTGACCCGCATGTTGCGCAACTGCGCGATCGGCAATTGGTCGAGGCTCGCGAACTCGCCGTCGTACCCGACTGCAGTGAGCAGCGCCAGTACCTCGCGGTAGTTGATGCTGCAGCCCATCTGCGCGCCCTTCTCACCGCGTTCGGCGGCCTTCCATGGGAAGAAGAAGCTCGCGTTCGCGGTGCGGCCCTGGTTCGTGCTCACCACGTCGTTCGGTACGGTGAGCGTGAACTGCACGACCTCCTTGTCGCCGTCCACCTTGACAGCCACGTCGCGGATCACGAACACCTCACGCCAGGTGCGTTGGGGGAAGTCGGGGTCGCTCGACTCGACGATCTTGTACCCCGGTGTGTCGGGCTCGGGCGGCTTGAGAAACTGTCCCGCACGCATCTCTTTCGCGAGGGTCGGACTGATCTTATAAAATGCCATTGCAAATTCTCCTTTGACGGCGTTCGGAACTACAAGTTGCCTGCAGAACACGACACATCTTGCAGTAGCGCGATTCGCTTCCGTTTTTTCGCAATCTCGTGCCCCAGTTGCTGTGTCCGTACTTGCAGGTTCTTTTGTTTGCTGGAGATCCACGTGCCATGTTCTCTGCATGTGTCACCGCTTCCAGGTGAAGTATATTAACACATGCTCGGTTCCGGCAGAGATGATCCAACTCCAACCCAACAGGAACAGGCCCTTGTGTCTGTTCCCACACGACTCGGTGAACGTAGTGATTGCGACTACCGGCGCGAATGATTCCGTACCCACCTCGGTCTTTCGCTCCGGCCCAGACGGTACATTCACCATCCTTTACAACACGTGAGAAGATTCGCAGTACGTATGGGTGCACGTTCAGCGCCTCCGGCCTACCGATGAACGACAGAGCAAGGTTATGCGCGAGGGAGATTTGTGCCAATAACCCTCGTGCTCCGGCCCTGTCACGAAAGACGAAGCAAGTGTTGTGGAGGGGGGGATACGAAATGGTTGTAACCCTCCTCCGTCCGGCCTCGTCACAACTCCCTGTTCACGAACTGCGCCACGATCTGTGGCACACTTGCATCGAACCCCACGACCTCCAACACATCCGGGTCGCGCTGGTCCAACTGACTGTAGGTCGTCGCGGCCATCGCGACGTTGATCGCGCGCGCCGGCTGTACCTGGCGCTTGAACGCATCAAACGCCACTGCTGCGTGTTGTCGCCCGGCCCATGTCTCCGTGTCGGTGTACGTCACGAACCCGTCTGCGGGTAGCTTGTTCGCGAGCGCGTACATGAACGGTTGCGCTAGGTCGGTACCGCCGCTAAATTGCGACGTAATGCGCTGCACGTCCGTCACGCTCGTGCACTTCGTCAGATCGCACCCACGCACCGCTGTGTCGAACATGATCGTGTGTGCTAGCGGCTCGGTTTTCACCAACACCAGCGCCATCGCCGCCGCTGCAGCACTCGTCGGAATCATGGTGTTCACTACCGGTACCGTCATGCTACCGCTCACGTCGATCGCGATCAACAGGCGCTTCCCGCTGGGGTGCACGTTCTTGAACGCCGCGACGAAGGCCGCGTTCAGCGCCTCCACGATAGCCGTCGACGGCTTCCAGTTACGCCCCTGTCGGCCTCGCCCACTCGCGTACGTCGCAGCCGCCAGGTAGTAGTGCATCGGGTGCAGGCCAGCTTCACTTACGCTCGTTTCGGCCAACCTGCCCACGATGATCCCCTCAGCTGCACTCCAGGGCGCCACCAACCCCACGCGCGTCATGTTCGCGAGGTTGCGTACCATCGCCATGTGCGGCATCTTGTCGAGCAGCGCTTCCCACACCTCGGCGTAGTTGAGGGCTGCAGTCGGTAGCATCTCCCGTGTGAGCCCATGGTCGCGAATCAGCGTCGCGAGGTGCGCACGCTCAGCCGCCTGTGTCGCATCGAGCCCCTTCGCGGCCTCGAACGGCCGTACGTACTCGGGCCAGTCGCCACCCTTACCAACTGCCCACTTGAACAGCTGGTTGTGCGCGTCGTCTGGGGGCTTCGCGTGCGCGAGTCGCAACACATCACGGTGGCTCCAGCCGTCGCGCTGTTGGTACTTGACGAGTTGGTACGCAAGCGCACTCGGTGTACGGTCAACGTACCACCGGGCGAACGCCCTGCGCACCGTCGGGCCCCACCCACGCAGGTCATTAACAGCTGCCGCGAGGTGCAACGCATCCGTGCCGGTCTGCATCAGCTCGACGGCTGGGCGTGCCCACGCCCCCGCCTTTTTGACGAGCAGTGCGAGTGCGAACACGCACGCGTCACGTCGCGGTACCAGGCGCCGCACCAACAGCTCCTTGACAGTGTCGAACACGCGCTGCGCATCCTCGTCGATGGCGGCTTGTACCTGTGCTACCGCGCGCAGGGTGTGCTTGCGCTCGGTCGTGTAGTACGTACCACCTTCGGTGCCGAGCACGAGGAACCTCTTGAGCGCTACCCACTTGTTGACGGTGAATACGTACCCACCGGCGTCGTTGCGTACCATCTCGGCCTCACGGCCCGGCAGGGGCGCGCTTTGCGGCACGTTCTGTGGGTTGAAAAGCGAACTGTACTTGAGCATGATTCGGCCTTTCTACCTGTGAATGCTGAACCCCGGTTCGTCCCAATGCGCCACGATGAACGTCTCGCGGGACTTTTTGTGTGTGGCCTCCAAGAACGGATCCTTGTCTTCCACTACGTGCAGCACCTGGAAGCGCACCTCGCCCTTAAACTCCTGCATCAACGCGGCGGCGAGCCGCAGCACCTCGACCGGTATGGCCTGGTCGTACACCGCCTTGCCGCTCCAGTCGTCCTTGTCGGCGGTTCGTAGCGGCTGTCGCTCGATGGTGCCACGGGCCCACTTCTCTTCCTTGGCCCGGCGTGTTACGTACGCCTCGACCGCCTCCATCGGATACACCGGTACCTCGTTGCGCTGTAGCCAGCGCGCGAGTGGGTGCGCTGCGGGATCCCACTTGGAGCCGTAACCGACGCTCTTGCACAGTGCTTCGTACTCGACGGTAGCTCCCACCACCTCGGCGGGTAGCATCGACGGAATCTCGTCGCTCACGGGCAGATCAATAACCTCTAACAGCTTCGTTGCCATCGTCGTTCCCTTTCGTTAATTCGTGAGCAAATCTTGAACGAAGGGCGTACAAACCAAATTGTAACCTTCGCTCATCCGGCCCACGAAACAGTTGAACAGAGCGAAATTGCTAGGGGCAGCCCTTTCGGGCGGGTTTCAGCTGTTAGGCTGCTCCTGTAACCCCTATGCGCCGGCCCTGTTCCATCCCTTCGGCACCTCGACCAACGGCGCTGTGGGTTCGCCGCGTAACTGCCTCCACACATGCGTCGGGTCCGGCCGCAGCACTATCTGCGCGGGCACCTCCGTAGTGCCCCTGACCCCCGCGACCCAGATGCCACGTTGGACGGTGTTCACGATGATCTCGGATTTCTCGGTTGTCGCCATGCGGCGTTGCATGTAGAGCACGGTGTCGTACTTAGCAGGAATCCATCGGATCGCTTTCTTACCTACGGTGGCCGGCCCGCCGATGAGCCCCTCGATGCTGCCACTTTCGGGCTCGATGAAGTCTTCGTGGAATATTACGATCAGGTGCAGCGGTTGTGACCACAGGTGTTCTTGTAAGAACGCGATTGTGTTTTGTGCTGCACCGTAATCACCTTCCATCGGCGACGTGTGCCACGACTTGAGCGCGCGACTACCGACTTGCACCGCGTGCTTGTCGCTGAACACGCCTGTGTCGCTGTAGAAGCGCAGGATGCGCTTTGCCGTTTCCGTCAGCGTGTCCCAGATGATTGTGCGCACGCCAGGCTGGTCGTACTTTGCGCGCGCGATCGCGACGGCTTCTTCCATCCAGTTGGGGGTGCCATCGGGTACGACAACGAGTAACCTTTCGCGATTCGCGTCGAGCACGGGCTTGAGACTACTCGCTGCCGCGTCCTCAGCTGACATGCCCTCGGCGCGCGGCATGTCGGCGGTGACGAGGATCGCCTTCTCGCCCCAGTAGGGGCCCCATGGCAACGACGTTGCGAGGCGCGTCTTGCCGACCTTCGGGGCGCCGTAGATCAAGATGCGTTCGAGTGCAGTACCGAGTTTTTCAACGATCTGCAAGGTCATCCCTTCAAATATAGAAAGCACACGAATCCAACGAGTATGGCCTTGATCACGCCGACGACCGCAGCGGTTGCGCTGCACTTACTCCGTGTTCGCCCCACACGGAAGGGAGCAAAGAGTACTTGGGCGCACGCAACTGAGAATAAGATGTATGCGATAACCTTTCCGAATGTGTCCATTACTCCGGCCTTTCGTAGCGTTCGGTTGGGTTGTAGGATTCGTAGAGCGTGTCGTTGTCGATGCTGATGCGTTCCCAACACACGCCGAAGTACGCGCACTTCGAGTTGCCGTGGATACCAAGGCACCCTTTGCGGCGGCGATGAACGCGCTCTCGCGACTCGGCGATGCGCAACACAATGTCGAGTGCGTCCAGCCTTGCACGCTCAATCCCTTCGGCAGTGATCGGCAGAAACTCGATGTGAAGTGCTTGCTCGGGAGCCTCGATCGCACGCTTCTCTGCCAACTTGCGGATGATGTTCGCACACGTGCCGCCCCATGGCAAGTCTGGGAACCACTCTCGTGCGAGCAGCGGATAGAGGTTCTCATGCAAGCTGTGGGCCAGACCCTGGCAGAGCACGTCGACTGGTGTGGAAGGCCCTGTGGTTTTGTGACTTAGGTGGTAGCCCTGGCCGTGCCACACGACGATGCCGTCGGGGATGCCCCGAAATCTGACCTCGATTTTGGACGTTGCTGTCCGCTCCAGGGTACACACCCCGTCGCCGAGCCAACCTAGGTTCACCTCACCGGGCTTCTCGGCCATGAGCACATGGTCCCACGGGTGGACCTTGCCGAAGCGTTCCCACCATGCGTGCATCGAGAGTACGAGGGCGCGCCCCGTTGCACCGGGCATGGAGGGTGGGAGGTCACGTGGCGGGTGGCCCTGGATCATCTGTTCGAGCTGTTTGTGGGCCCAATTGCCGTGGATTGCCCACTCGGGTTCGAGCGCGATGAGCCGGCGGCGTTGTTTGTGCCGGAAGTCGTGGTACTGAGGGCACCACTCGTGGTCATCCAGTTCGCTCGCGGTGACGATCAACACTTCATGCATCGCGTCCCTCCATGTGAACGAATACCCCGGCCTGCACTCGACGCAGGAGGCCCGCCCGTACGAGTTCCTTGCAGAGCTTCGAGATGTGCAGGTTCATGTTGCGCCCACCGTTGTAGCGCTTTTGGAGTTCGTAGTTCTGGCACAGCGTGCTGCTCAAGATCGGGTCGGGTAGGGCCAGAATGATCTGCCACGACTGACGCGTTGCGGCACGCGGGCCGCTTGGCATACCACGGCCGCAAGTTGGACACCTCATTTCGGCCCTCCTAGCGCGTCACGTGCCCCCCAATGCTTTAGGCACAGCGACTCACCAGCGAAGCTAATCACGCCGTTGCTGTCGCGGTGCAGGATGAGCACACATTCCACCATGAGCGGTTTGCCGGCGCACGCGACGCAGTACAGTTCTACGTTGCCCATGACCCACTTGTTGCCCTGGTACAGGTTCGGGTCACGAATCTCGCTCACTGGGTCCTTCATCGGGTCCTCCAAACATGCGGTGTTTGTACGGGGCGCGACTCCACTCACGCCACCGACGCGGCATGATACGGGTTGGGGTAATCGTGCCCGCAGCTTTTGCGACACGGATGATCTCACGTAGTTCTGTTGGGGTGCGGCCCTGGAGCGCGGCCCACACGACCTCGCTCTCGTTCAGGCTTGACTCGGCGGCGAGCCTTGCAGCGTCATTCATCCACATCTGGCGTAGGTTGAGGTGTGTTTCCCCAACCGGGTACCCCATCTGCCGCCATTTCGTTTTGAGCGTCCGCTGCCGCACCCCCATCGCTCTCAGGATCATGCTGATGCTGAGGCCCCGTTGGTACGCCCGCCAGGCCTCCGCGCCCTCCGAGTCGGTTAGACTGTCGCGCATGGTCGATCAACCTCGTTACCTGTTTGACGTACAGCTCCAGTGAGGGGTCCTCTTCGAGGTAGCCCTCTCGTCTGAGCAGTGTGTACACCCCAGCAATGAACAGCTCGTATCGACGCGCCCCAGTTGCACGGCAAAACTCGTCGATTTCTTGGCGCAGGTCCCACGGTAGGTCGACTGTGGTGTTCACCGGGTACTTGGGGTTGGCGGCGATTGCCGTCTCCAGCATTGGCCGGCGCTTGCGTGGCATCTGGACCTCCAGCTTGATTTGCTGCCGCACGATGCGGCGGTATATATCGTTCGAATCCATGTAGGCCTCATTTCATGTAGCTTGCGGGGGTGCCTTAAGAGAGAGAGAGAGAGTAAGACTCAGAGCAAGTTTCGTGCCTGCTCATAAGCGCTACAACGCACTCCCAGACCAAGACCGTATAAACACTGTTGTCCCCACCCAAACTACACGATACAGCAGCTACATGACCGCTGTCAAGTTGCTGTCTCGATGGGTCGCCGGCACCGAGTGCACCACGCCTGGCCGGTGCGTCGTAGCTCGCGCTTCGCGATCTGGTCGATGCGTTGGCGCGTCAGACCATAGTCCGCGGCGATGGTCGTAAAGGCCTCGCCGGCCTGCCACCGTAGCAGGATGAGTTGGGCGCGTTGGTTCGGCTTGCGGGGCCGCTGGGCCGCGTAGCAACGTGACATGATTGTCGGCAGCCCGAGGCGCTTGAACCGGGAGCGCCACGTCGTGTAGGCGTCGCGGTGCCCGGCCCACTCCAGCAGAGTCTTTTTGGACTGGATGTAGTCCGCGTACGCCGCAATGACCTCCTCGTCGGTGTGGCGGACCCATTTGCCCTTGTAGAAGTCGATTGCGCTCACCTTGTCCCCTTCGTGTTGGCCCGCGGTACCTCCGCACGGGCGTGTTCGATGGCAGCCGCGACCGCAGCATGTACATGGGCGTACAGCGTGTTGGCGGCTTCGGCGTCTAGGTTCACGAATCGGTTGCGGGTCAGGACGACCCTAGCGCTCGACTCGTAGAACATCACGTGCAAAATCCCCCTCACTTGTGCCCTCCGATCAGAAGGTAGATAATCACTATGGCCGCCAGCGGTACCAGCAACCACGGGAGCGTCCTTCGCGAACCCTCTAGGAGCCTCAATTGCGAACCTCCAGCTTGAGCCCCGCCGACCGTGCCCGCATCTCGGACATGCGCCGGGCGGGAGCGAGTACCAAAACCATCGCGACTGCCCTTGGGCGCGACCCACGTACCATCCGCAGTGCGCTTAGGCGCCTGGGCTTCGTGGTGTCGATGGGGCGGCCCGCACCACAAACCCCTCGCGCACGTACGGTGCCCCTGTCGCCCGTCGTTCCACCACCCACCCAACTCGCGGTCGACGGGGAGCCCATGGAGGTTGATTCGCGCCCAGCTGCGGCACGTGGCCGCCTGTGGGATGTGCTCATGGACCCCAACAGCCCTGGTCAGGCGGTGGTACAGGCGTTTAATGCGCTCGCTGAGAGCGAGGGTTGGGGCAGCGCACCGCCCAAGCCGCTACCCGAGCCCGTCAACGAGGCTGAGGTGCTGGATCGGTGGGCGGATTTGTTTGATGCGTATGCCGAGCCTACGCAGCGGGCACTCCTCAAGCGCCTAAGCGGCGTCCTTTCGACGGCACCGTGATAAGGGCACCTTCGCAGGGACCGATGATGTGCAGGGCTTCGCGCACTGCTTCGCGTTCGTTCGTGGCCCGGACTACCACCTTGACTACGACTTCGTAGGTGTAGGTGGGCTTGGTTCGGTCGGGCATTGGTCATTCTCCTCGGGTTCGTCGTAGCGCTCTTCGCGTTCTTGGGAGTCTTCGCGTTCTTGGTAACACGTGTCACAGAGGCCGTCCTCGTCTGCGGGCCTTCCGCAGTCGCAGATTGGCCAGTCGTCGGGCGGTGGGTCGATGCGCGTGTCTTCCATTACCGCACCTCAACGTTGAATCGTTCGGCCTTCGGCCAGTACCGCGTACAGGCCTGCAACAGCGCGGTGAAGGTGCTGTAGCCGCCAACAACGTAGTGGGGGGCGTACAGTACGGGGTCCCCGCCCGAGTCGTGCTTGAGCGTGAACCGCCCATCGGGTGCGGGCCCGATGACGAGGCGTGCCGTCTCGCGCCCGATGAGTTCTGGGAAGTACGCGACCAGGACGCCGTTGCACAGTATGAACTGTCCATCGGCACACTGCCCAGTCCAGCCAAAGGGCCCTCGGTTGATGATGACGTATCGCTTCATGTTACTCCCTTCGTCCACGCAGCCACATTGTCATGGCGTAGATCCCGAGACACGCCCCACCGATCAAGCTCGCGTGGGGGATGTCTGTGTGGTGGATGCCGATGGCGGTTGCTAAGAGCACCACCATCACCATTCCACCGATGAACTCTTTCACGCAGCACCTCGAATCGCGCACCACACGGTCGCTTGCCAGATCGCGGGTGGCATGTTGCGGGCCCGTGCTTCACGGCGTATCCGTGCGGCGAGGCGCGCGTATTGCTTGGGCGTGGGCTTCTCGTGGTGTCCCAGTGCGCGGCACATCCACGTGTCGATTACGACCGCGTTGTCGTCGCCCAGGAGCGCGCGGTAGAATGCGCGAATCTTCGGGCCGCGTAGCACGTCTCGGGGGTGCTCGCCCGCGAGGATGCGGTTTGCCTTCTCACGTGAGCCGCGTAGGCCGCTTGTTGCCGCGCCGGTAGCGAGGGCCGCGTCGGCACGGCGCACGTTTCGGCGCCACTGCTCGCGCTGTGAGAGGGCGGCGATCACTCCCGCGACTGTTTCGTCGCGGCGTTGGTGCACGACTGCGAGGCCCTGTACGAGCGCTCGGGCGTCGGTGTACCACCGCCAGCCTGCGTCAAGCATGCAGAGCCTCGATTCGTGTTGGTTGAACTAGCACCTTGTGTGTTGGTGCGTCGGTGGATTCCTCCACCTCGTAGCTCTCGGGTGCGAACCACCGGCACAGTAGGTCAAAGCCCCACGCGTCGGCCTCTTTGTGGGTCTGGAAGCGCAGGCCGTTGCCCACGCGTTCGCCATCGGGCATGATGACGATTACGCGGTAGCTCATGTCGCCGTCCAGGTGCGCCAGCCATCGCCGCTGTACGTTCCGCCCAGCTCGTGTTCGATGACCCGACACACATCATCGGTTACGTCTTTGAACGGTCGCCACGGCACGCCGGGGTGTTCCTCTTCGAACCAAGTGCGTGCTTCTTGCTCATCCTCGGGGTAATCGACGCACTGGATGTAGATGGTGTCTGCGGGGTCCGCAGCACGAATGCGCTGTCCATCCGCCACCCATTCTTCGAGGAGATCGCCACGTTTGGCGTAGTCCCCGACCAGCGCGATGCGATCCCCGGCCCAACGCCCGATGGTCCGCTTTGCGACTGCGGGGTAGTCGTTGGGCATTGGCCCGGCCTCATCGCGCTCGGGTCCGTGCCAGTTTTCGTCCAAGTCGAAGTCACCGCTACCGCGCGGTTCGGGCATTGCGGCGCACAGCACAATGAGTGCGGCGCCGGTGCCGGGGCTGTTGGCAAGTTGCTCCCACAGCTTGAGGCCCGTGCCCAATCTGTGCGGTGCGATGAACTCACGCTTGGTCAGGTTGACTGGCATCCAGTATTGACCCATATCGTGTTACCTCCCTATGCGGTTGGTTTGGCGCGTTCGCCTGGTGGCAGGTTGATAGGCTCAGCCCGCCAAAGCCCTGGACACGGCTAGGGTCTACCGCACTCCAAACAAGTGAATGGAATGTTCCCATCTCCAGTGTCGTGTCCGTTTTCACAAGCTGGACACCAATAGTGCGCATCGCACAACGTTTCTTCTGCTGTTAGTCCGGTATGGTCTGGGACCGTCGGTATCCCGCATTCCTGGCAGCGAGCCCGAACGTTGTGATCTGGCTCGTTCATGCGAGCACCTCGCAGAACGTGTCGACCGCCTTGCGGCTGCGCTCCAGCTGCATGATGGGGCTCCAGCCCTTGGCGACCTGCGTGACGCTGTTGAACAGCCGCCAGGCGTTACGGGGCTCGTCGGCCCATGCGACGACGGTTGGGCAGTCCCACTCGCGCAGCACGTTGCCGAGGTCGCCTGCGACGAGTGCATTCTTGCGGTAGCACTCCATCAGCAGGTGATCGCTGTCGCGCGTATTGAGCAGTGCACTGCGCCACGCATCGCGCTTGGACTTGAAGTCCAAGTGCTGCGCGAGCACGGTGCCGAACGACCCGAACAGGAACCCGTAGAGGTCGTTCCAGGCGTTCGGAGTGTGCTTGCGCGTCTTGAGCCAGTCCGCGCTCAGGGCCAGGTTATCGCACACGAACACTCGCGTGCCACAGCCAATGCCAATGGACATGCTCTGGTCGTAGCTGTTGCGCACGATTGCGCTCAGGCCTATGCGACCAAGCTCGTCATCCACGACATCGCTCGGTGATCGCAGGTCGATCATGCCGAACATCTGGGTGCCGTCACGAGCGAGAGCGTATTGCTCTCCCACAACTTCCAGTTTGTAGCCGCTTGCGGCGCGAACGACGTTGTCGATCACGTCGCCGTGGCGGACTGGAAAATACGTGGGGGTGGCTTGTGGTACTGCGACCGCGTCGATCTGTTCACGGTTCGCCTGCCATCCGCCCGCGTGTAGCATGATCTTGCTCATGGCAATCTCCTATGGTTTGCAGCAACCATTTCGGTTGCCGTGCGCCGTGGGGTAGTGGCGCGTGTTGCCCCTGGTGGTAGGTTGATGCGCTCAACCTACCAAAGCGTGTCAGGCTGCAGCGGGTGGTGTGTCGAGCCTGCTGGCGGTTGCGAACTTGCGGATGCCGGCCTTGAAGTAGTCCACGAACGAACTGCGCGGTTGGCAATCGTGCACACACTGTAGGCCGGTCAGGAAGTCTACGGCATCCCTGACGCTTGCGTCGCTCGGCGCGATCATCGTGAGCGCACCGATCGGAATCTCGGTCAAGGAACGTTCGAGCTTGCCATCCGCCTCCAGCTTGGCGAGCCAGTAGTCAGGCAGCAACCACCCAATCGGGCAGCGGATCTCGGTGCCGTCGTCCTTGCGTGTACGGAACGAACAGCCGCCGTCCGAGCTTGCGGCTGGTACTGGACCGATTCTAGGCTCGGTCCAGTGAAGCCTATGCGATCTTGGTCAAGGCCTGTTCAAGTGCGCCAGTGTGGCGCTTGCGCGGTGCGTCCTGGATGCGACGTTGGCGCTTGAAGCCGCGTGCGTCAATGTAGAATGCGACGCGAGCCACCTTGCCACGAGCGCGTCGCCTGATTTTGTTTGGAAGCGTAAAGCGCACCGTGTAACCGAGCGCTTCGCGTCGGGTCACAATGTGTTCCGCTTCGTCCCAAAAGATCAGACGCTTCTCGGGCATGCCATACAGGGCGAGCGCTTGGCAGACCGCGTGCGTTGCGCTTTGTGGCGCGTGCGGCGTGGTCATCGTGCGTGTGGCTCGGATGCGTCCTGCATGCTCGATGCAGAAGCGCGTCCAGGCGCGGCGCATGTGGCGCTTGTCCCGTCGGCGGGTGGCTCGCCAAGAGCGCTTGTGTGCGCGCATGGCGACCTTCTCATGTGTTGGAACCGCGCGACGTGCGCGAGTCCCAGGCCGAGCCTATTCGGCGCGGCAAGAGTGAGATAGCATAGGCTAGGCCGCAATGTGGCATGATCGCAAGGCCTTGAGGATAAACAACTTAACCCTTGGTGTAGTCATTGGACACATCCGCAACCGTCCTAAATCGAGGACAGTTCCGTCCTAAATTTGAGACAGCGCCCGTTTTGGCACGCCGCTTGCTACGAGGTCGGGGCTGCAGTGAACATGCGTTCACCCCACCCCCGGGGACCCCCCATTCGAATCGCGAGTGGGGCCCCCTCCCCTCCTGCTTTCGCTACCCGCAACCAATTCGTTCCTGTATACTTACGCCAGGAGGGGCGATGCACGATGCGCCAGCTCACAGGCGAGGAGGTGCGCGTCACGTGGTTCGACGCAACGTCGAACACAGAGGAGGAGGGCGGCTTTACGCTGCAGGTCGCGGATGTGGTACTCAAGGAACAGCTCGTCCGAACGCGCGGAAAGCTGCTCAAGGTAGGCCGGCTCAACCTCGTGCTCGCAACCGACGACAGCAGCATGATGGGCAGCGTCCACGAGTCCAGCCGCGGGTTCTACCGCATCCCAAAACGGCTCGTGGTGCTGGTCGAAAAGCTCGAACCGACTGCGGTTGTGCGTGGGCCGCTGGCATCGTTGATGGGGAAGGCAGCCTCGACTACAGCCCGGCGTCGCGGCAAATGAGGCTGCGAGTCAGCATGACCCACGAGGCGACCATCCGACGGCTCGCGCGGATGTGGGGCAGCAGATTGCGACAGCGCCGCAAGGGGATTGGGCGCCGCGTGTACGATGTCGAGGTCAGTCGGATGGGGCAGCTTGAGTGGGTGTTGAATAGCATCCGTCCGTGGAGCGTAACGAAGGCCAAGGAGATCGACACGGTGTTGAGGTTTTTGAGAACGCGGCTACCACGCATCGGTAAGTGGTCCACGCCGCAGGAACGCCGTAGTGCGAATCGGCTCTACTGGAGGCTGCGGGAGCTGAAGCGGGAGCAGTGATGGCAAAATTGAGGCGCAAGTTGAAGGCGACCGAGATGGAGGAGTGGCTCGAAGACCACCCATCGAAACACCGCATGGTGCAACTACGATTCCCGAGCGGGGAGATGCGTACGGTTGATAGGGCGTTGTTTCGTGAGGCCCAAGAAGCCGCGCGCCTAGAGGCGAAGCGCATGAAGCGCAAGTTGAGGAGGTAAGGCGATGAAGCCAGGGACCGAATACGCGACTGCGCTCCGTGCTGCACACGCCGCAAAGCGCAAGAGTCGTGTGCGAAAGAGCGCAGCGGTAATGGGCACCATCATGGGAACGGGGTTGGGCGTAGTAGGTAGCGCCGCTGGTCCAGTTGTGGGGGTAATGAGCGCAGCGGCAGGGGCTATGATTGGTGGGACATTGGGCGCAATGGCCGGATCGCTCTCGCACATGCACGAGCGCGACGAGATCGACGCCGTGATGCGCCGCAATCAGCGCAAACACCTCATGAGGTGACGAGTGGCGACCTCGAACGCGAAGCGCATGAAACGTAAGGGGGTAAGGTGACATGGCGAAACGGAAACGTCCAGCACATGAACAAGAGGTCCTCGATGAGTTCCGCAACAAACTCCCAATGGGGCGAGAGGGCCTGCAAAAAGAACGCGCCGTCATGGATGCCAGACTTCTCGGGCTGAAGGCTGGTGGTGTTGGGGGGATGATAGGGGGCGCGATCAAGGGAATTCCGGGTGGGGTTCCTGGAATAGCAGCCGGTGCTGCACTTGGTGGGATCGCGGGGGCCGGTGGTGGACAGGTCGCCGGAGTTGCGAAGGCATTCCTCCGGGGGCCAATTCTCAGAGCACGGGTCCGGCGAGCAGAGAAAAAGCTGCAACGCGACGCGATCGACGCGATGCACCCGAAGGCGAAATGAACCGAGTCCACGCAACCGACTCTATCCCCGAGTGCCGCTCTGAGCTAGCTGAGCTAGAGAGGCAGCTTTGGGGGGAAGCGTGCCGCCGCCGCTTCTGGACCTTCGCCCGCCGCGGCTTCGGCATCGCGCCTTGGATGGTCGACAACCCCCACAAACTGTGGCTCACCGAGCGGGTACACAAGCCCCTGTGCGCGTGGTACGAGTGGCACGTCCGTGACTGGCTCGCGAATAGGCGCACGGCTTCGCGACGCCGCAAGCTCGCGATCGTGTGGCCCCGCCACTTCGGCAAGACGACTCTCATCACGAAGGCGGGGCAGATTTGGCTCCACCTCCAAGATCCCGATCTCGCGACCGTGACCTACAGCGTCACGCAAACGCGCTCTCACGAGTTCGTGACCGCGATCCGCGATACGCTCGAAGGCGCGAACCCCTATGCGTGGTTTCCGATGCTCTACGGGAACTGGGTCGGCGGCCGAAACTGGAAGGCGGGCAGCCTCACGCACAACCACCGCATCACCCACGGTCGCAGCGAGGCGAGCTTCGAAGCGAGCAGCGTCGAGGTCGGGCTGACCGGCAAGCACCCCGATGCGGTGTTCATCGACGACCCCGTAACGATTGAGAAGCTGCGCGAGGGCGAGGGCTGGCTCAAACTCGTCGATGAGGGCGTGAACGCGCTGATACCGGTGGTGCCGAAAAACGGCCTCATCGTCGCGTGCGCCACGCGCTACCGCGACTACGACTGGTTGGGGAATCTGTTCCGCGACGAGGGCGTGAGAAGCCTCGATGGGATGACTGTACGCGATCCCGACTTCAAGCTCGACGCAGACGGGCAGTGGGATCTGTACCTGATGCGCGCCCGTAACGACCTTGGGGATCCCGTGTTGCCCGAGGTGTGGGACGACCAGGCGCTCAAGGACTACGCGCGCAAGGATCCCATGGGGTACGCCGCCCAGATGATGAACGAGCCAGGCGAGGGCGCCCACATGCCGGTCACGTGGGCCCAGGTCGAGGACATGGTGATCGACGTGAAGGACCTCCCACGCGACATGCGCTACAGCATCCACTTGGACGCCGCTTTCAAGGACGCCGCTCGCATCGGTCGCGGCGACTACAACGTGATCGAGGTGTGGGGCCACAAGAACGGCACCGCGTACTATCTCGACGGGAAACGCAGCAACGAGTGGCAGCCACAGGATTTCGCGGACGCGTTCGTGACAACGCTGCAGGGCCTCGTCGCGAAGCGTGCACGCGTGTTCGTGGTTACGTATGACCTCGAAACAGGCGGCCTCAAGGGCAGCATGAAACTGTTTTTGATGGGCGCGTGTCACGCCGTCGGACTGCCACTTCCGCCCACCAAGCCCATGCACCGCAACTTGAGCAAGGATACGCGCATTCGCGAGGCCGCGATGTATTGGGCTGATGGGCGCGTCAAGCTCGTGCGCACCGCCCCCGAGTGGCGCCAGCTCGCAAGTGAGATGGTGCGCCTCGGCGTAGCACGCACCCGCGATATGGCGGACGCGGCAGCGGATGTGTTCGCAGAAGGCGTGTACACCCCCGAGTCCACCGGCACGCACCAGGGCAGTTACCGCCCCGTGCGCCCATGGGACGAGGAGCTGGGTGCCCCGATTCGCGATTGGAGCCCCGAGTTCGCGCGCCGGGTGGTCGACGAAGCGGTGCGGGTCAAGCGAGAGGAGCCGGTCGAATGGCCGATAACGCATTGACGGTCGTATGGGACTCAGAGGCGGCGGAGACGAAAAGTGACGACGAGACATGGGACGAGTATCGCACCCACGCGGGCATCAGCCTCGCAGGCGTGTACGTCGTCGAGCGCGCCGAGTACGAGTTCTACGACGAACACGGCCTCGAAGCACTGGCAACTCGGTTGGAGAATGCCGCAACCGTCGTCTCGTACAACGGAGTTCATTACGACCATGTGGTACTTGACGCTGCTCTAGGGAGGCACGTACACATACCGGGGGAGTTGGACTTGTGGGACGTGATAAAGACCGCTCAAACGCATAGCTGGCCCAAGGGCAGTTGGACCCTGGGCGCGGTGTGCGAGCGCACGTTCGGCGAGGGCAAGCACGGCGACGGGGCCCTCGCACCGAGCTTGGCGGCAGCGGGCAAGTGGGGGAGCCTCGCGACGTACCTCGTGCGCGACGTATTTTTGACTTGGAGGTTGTGGGAGTTCATGAAAAACTACGGGTTCGTGATCGACCCCGACGGCATGAAAATGGTGGTTGGAGTGAAGAATGAACAAACTTAGCCCAACGGAAGCTGCTTGGCTCGCAGGCCTCGTCGACGGTGATGGTTGTCTTACCATTAGTCGTGGACGAACGCAACGTGGACAAGGGCAACCGAAGTTTGACATCTCTAGTCGCGATGTTTGGCTGCTAGAGTACATCGCGGCATTGATCGGTGTCGGAAGGCCAACAAGTGGTGGCTACAATCGCGGACGGAAGTACTGGCATTATCAACTCTGTGGTGGTCACTTGAAGGAACTGTTGCCACAGATCCTGCCGTATTTGGTGTACAAGCGCCCGCAGGCAGAAGTGCTCTTGCTTTGGTCCACTACGCACCGAACCCGACGTGAGTGCCGGGTTGTCCTGAGTCCAGAGGAACTGGAATTGCGTAAGGTGTGTAGAGAGAAAATCTATGCATTGAACGCGACGCCGGAGGTGGACCATGCCAGAACTCCTGCGGCGTGATTTGGAACACCGATACTTGCAACTCGTCCGCGAGCACTTCGACCGAAGTCGCACGACGTTTGTGCCGTACTTCAACAAACTTCAACGGAGGTACGATTTATACCGTGGAAGTTATCGTTCTGCATCAGAAGCTGGATGGAACGATATACACGTGCCCCTGCTGTTCAGCGTCGTGCAGAGCGACGTGGCACGCAAGCTGCGCATCTTGTTTGGCGGCAACCCGGTGTTGAGCTTCGTGCCGACTGGCGGCGAGGACCAGGAGAAGGCGCGCAGGATGGAACGCCTCATCGACTACCAGCTCTACGACGCGAAGTCGTACCAGAAGGGCGCTCGGTTTCTACTCAACGCGGACCTCTACGGCACGAGCATCTACAAGTATTCGTGGAAGACGGTCTACGGCAGCACCCGCCGACGCGGCCAAGCAGCAGCCGCCAACTCGCGCACGGGCAGCAAGACCCTACGCTTCAACGGCCCATGGTGGGAGCACAAGGACTCGACGGACTTTTTCCCGTTCCCAGGCATCATCGACATCGTGGACATGCCCGGCGTTGAGGATCGCTACTACATGGAGTTCGAGGACATTCTCGCGGGTGCCGAGGTCGGCCCGAACGGCGAGGATCCGATCTACGACGAAGCACAGGTGCGCAAGCTCGGGAGCAGCCCGCCTAGTCCACCGGTCAACGACGAGCGCAGCTGGCGCCGAAACGTAGCGACGAGCGCGAACGACGAAGAGTGGATGAAGATCACGAGTTTCAGCAAACCGGTCGAGATCATCGAGTACTGGGGCCGCGTACCGGACGACATGTACGTCGTAGACGACCAAGGCGAGGAAGTCACGGAACTGCTCATTACGGTCGCGGACCGCAACTGGGTGCTGAACGCAATCGCGAACCCCCATTGGGACCGCTCGAAGCCATTTGGGGCATATCGCCCATTCGAGGATCCGCACTTCTTCCATCCGCCGGGCAAAGCGGAGGTCGTCGAGAAGCTGCAGGTCGCGATGAACAGGCTCGCGAACAGCCGACTCGACCTGCTCGACCTAACGATTTTCCCGCCCCTGTTCTACAACGAGAACAGCGGCCTCATGCCGCGCCGCATGTTCGCGGGCCCAGGCGCGATGATTGGCATGAACGGCAGCGTGGCCGAGAGTGAGCTGCGCCAGATGCAGTTCGACCTGCGGGGCGCCGGACTGTCGATGGCTGAGGGCGAGACGATTTGGAAGTGGATGCAGCAAAGCACCGGCATCATCGAGGACGTGAGCCAGGGCGTAGGCGCGAGCGACCGCCAGACCGCACGCGAGTTCGTGGGCCGCGCAGAGGCGGTGAGCACGCGCCTCGAACAGGAGGTCCGGCTCGCCGAGGTGCAGTGGCTCGAACCCCTCGGGAACTCGTTCGTCGAAATGAATCGGCAGTATCTGCCGCTGGAACAAGAGGTTAGGCTGATCGGCAGCCACGCGGTCTGGGATACGGTAAGCGAGCGCTTCGTCGCGCCCGAGCAGATTCGCATCACCCAACAGGACTTGGACAGCGACTACGACGTGCGTGCAACCGGCGCCACCCGCGCAATCGGCAAGGCCCAGAAGATCGCGGGGCTGCAACAGGCCGCGCAGATCCTCGCACCGGTGCCGCAGGTCGCGGCGACGGTCAACTGGCGCCTATTCGTCCGCCAGTACCTGAGCGAGCTGCTGCCAAATGTGGATCAGGTCATGAACACCGAACAGCAGCAACAGCAAGCACTTGCAACGGCGGCGCAATTGGGCGGTGCGAGCCCCGCACCAAGCCCGTTTGTGCCGGGGTTGATTGGAGGCGTATGAGAGACGTTTTGAAGGACGCGGATCAGAAGCGCCGCGAAGCGGAGGCGCTACGTAGATTGGCCCAGGACAACGACTTCGCGTTGTTTTGCGAACTGATCGATCAAGTCGCGAGCGTGTACATCAACCAGCTGATTCAACCCGTGCCCGAGGACTGGAAGAGTCACTTCCTGCGTGGGCTCGTGAAGGGGCTGGACGAGGCGAAGACCTTGCCATTACGGGTGGTTAGGGCGTATGATAATGAGTTGCAAGCGGCTAGTAGGCCGGTCGTGCCGGACAACCCGAGCGAAACCATGCGCCTGAGCCCAGAACCGAAGGAGATCCAATGACAGACGGGGCCAACCCTCGTGTGTTTCAACCGGGACTCGTGCCGCAGACCCCACCGCCTGCGGAAGGTAGCGAAGGTGGAGAGGGCAACCCTCCTGCTGAACCCACCCCCGAGCCGGTGAAGGTGTTTGTCGGTGGCAGAGAACGGACGGTCGAGGAAGTTGTCGCGGGCTACGCGGCGAGTACGGCAGAGGCGGCACGCTTCAGGGCCGATCGCGACGCGCTCGCGACAGAACGGGATGCACTACGGCGGGAAGCGGACGCGTATCGCGCGCAATTGACGCGTGTGCCGGAACCGCAACTGCCGGAGCTAGGCGAGGATCCTGATCCACAGCAACTTGCAGCGTGGGTCGGGGCGGTCGCCGAAAAGCGCGCGGGCGAAATTGCGGCCGAGCGCGTGAGGTCGGTGGAGGAGAAGTTCGATCGCTTCATAGGCGCGGCGCAGCAGTTTGGTACTGCGCAGGCGCAGATGAAGCAGTTGGACGCGAACTTCAACCCCGATCAGCTGAGTGTGTACCTCGTAGCAAACCCCGATGTCCAGCAGCGGTACAACGCAATTTTTGCGGTCGATCAGACCGCGGCGCTTGAGTACGGGTGGGGAAAAGCGAAGGGCAGTGGAACTGTCCAGCCCCCAGACGAACCGCGCGTGGTACAGCAACCGTCGAAGCGCAAGGCACCCGCACCGACAGCAGAAGGCACGGGAGCCGAGCGCAAGCGGCGCCTCGAAGAAGCCGAACGAACCGGTAATTACGAGGCGTACTATGCGTGGCGAGCGAAGGGCACATCGATGGAGTTGCCCGGCCTCAAGTAGTGAGGTACGTAAATGCCTGCAGCAGTTATCACTGCCTACGGGGCTGGTCCAACTGGACATGGCCCTGGGGGCGTGGACGTAAACGCCGAAGACGTGCTGGACATGATCGTGGACATCTCACCGTGGGAGACTCCCGTGGTGACGATTCTGCCAAAGGTCCAAGCTACGTCGACTCGGCACGAGTGGATTCAAGATCGGCTGCAGACGGTGCAGTCGCGTCACGGTATTACCGAAGGTGCGGCGTTCGGCGCGGATGCAACGGTCATGCAGACCAAAGCGCGGCGTGCGAACTTTCTGCAGCACTTCCGCTACGAGCTGACGGTTTCCAACCTGCAGCGGCTCATGAATCCTTACGGGATCAGCGATCAGTATGCCTACGAAGTAGGCAAGCTGACGAAGCAGATCGGTAAGGACATCGAGTCACGCTTGCTCGAAGACACCTTTGTGATTTCGGGGGCGGCTGCGACGTATCAGGGGCTTGAGGCTCTCGCGGGTGCACGGATGAAGACCCTCATCGAGCTGATCGCGGAGGAAGACACCAATGCGATCGCGGCTGGTGCGAAGGAGAACATCCGAGACGGGGAGACGATGACGGCCTTCGTGGCGGCGGCGGGGATTTGGGATGCGTTGACGCCTGCGGTTGCGACGGTCGATCAGGTGCGTATCACCGAGGCCATTCTGATGAAGGCCCTCGAACTCGCACAAGGTGGCGGCGGTGGCGGTGGCGTCGGCAGTGCGGACACCGGCGGTGGGCATCCTGATAGCGCCATCGTGGGTCCGGCGAGCTTCGGGCACATCGGGGCGTTTGGTGGGGCCGGTAGCGGTGCGTATCCGTTCCCGAGTGCGTTGCCACCGCTCACGAATGCGCGACTCGCACGAGTGGTGAGGTTCTATGACTCGCCATTTGGGCTCATCGAGGTCATCAATTCGCGGCACTGCCCGATGGCTACCAACACGGCGGCGTTGACGACCTTCGTTCGCGGGGCGAATCCTGGTACGCAGGAAGCGACGACCCGAAACGATGGGTTCGTGTACCTGTTCGAGCGGAATCGGTTCCGCCTCGCGTTCGCACGTGGGGTGCAACACATCGCGATTCCGCCCGCGGGAGACGCGGCTCGTGGTATGGTGGTTGCGGACGTAACGGCCGAGCTGCTTGGCTCGGGCAGTGCGTTCGCCATCGTGGCCATCAACAACGTGTAACGGGATGGGGGGCTTCGGCCCCCCTAACCGACGGAGGTTACGATGGCCAATCGACTTTTAGGCGCCACTGGTGAAGCGGCTGAGGTCGGGGCCGCCCAACGCGCGTTACGCATGGAGCCGCGTTCGATCGAATACGGGCTGTTGGGCCACTACCGCCTATCGCTGCGTATTGCGTCTACGGCTGCACAGGCCGCGACTTCGCGAATTTTCGAGATTCGTAATCCGAGTACTACGGTGCTCATCGTTCCGACGATGTTGCGGTTGCGCGCCGCACAGATGGCTTCGGGAACGTCACAAGAGAACTCGCTTGATTGCTACAGGGTTTCGGGGTTCACTGTGCTTGATTCGACGAACACGGTGACCCCGACCATCGGTGGTGCACGGAGCGGTATGCCGATTCACACCGCGGCGGTGCGGCATTTGACGCTGACGGGTGCGGCAGCTGGGATGACGGGTGGGACGCTGGTAAAGAATTCGGTGGCCTTTGCGACACTTCCGTACCTCTTGACCACCCTTCAAGCGAACTGGATTCATGGGCCGCTCAACGCCCTAGTGGTTGATGGCGACAGCGCGACTCATCCGTTTGTACTCGGAGAGGACGCCGGAATCATCGTCGAAAATCGCGTGCTCAACGTCACGAGCTACGGAATGATATGGTATTTGGACTTCGCCTGGGCAGAGACGCTCAGGTACTAGGGGGTGAACATGGCAGCGCGCAGTAATCGGTCGCGCCAGAAACGCGATCTTGTGCAGAAGGCGAATCTCAACGCCCCCGGCAGCGCCGCAGAGGCCGTCGCGCGAGCGAATGAGACGATGGAGGACAAGGATTTCACGGGTGCAAGCGGCCCTGACAGCCGTCGACGTCCGTGGAACTTCGGGCTCGGGTACGAGATGCTGTCGAACCCCGAGGAAACCGTGCGCATGGCGCCGATGCCGTCAAACGAGATTCCGCCAAAGCCCTCGCGCGGTGGGTGGTTGGCGCCGAAGGGCAAGGGCGCCGCGGACGAAATCACGTGAGGGGGCGTACGTGATTATCTACAAGCCCGACACGCGCAACACGCGGCACCTGCGTGACGAGGCCCCGCACGACCATCGAGATGTGCTCGATATGGTGTGGAAGTTTCGGCACGCTAGTCCCGATACGAGTGCGGTGATCGACGGGATGTCGATGTGGCACAAGTGGGGCGCGCTCGACCAACAGGATTTCTATCGCGTCATGGCGGGTCCGCTCGCGGGTAAGGAGATGCGCCTGGTTGCGTGCATTCCGCCTGCAGTCGTTGCGATGCTGCACCACACGCATCCCGAGGCGTTGAAGGACCGCGATGAGTTCTACAAACTACTCAAGGCGCACCCCGAGTGGGCGGTGCCGGAAGGTGTGGCATGAGCCTTTGGAGTTTTGGCGCACAGCCGAGTCAACTCACCACGCGTACGTTTCGTAATGCGAAGTCGTTCGTGGCGCGCATCGTGAGTCAGTCACAGGCGGATGAGGTGGGTGCGGGGGATGCGATCGGGGCCGCGATTGACGAGTTCAACCGCCACCGGTGGGAGTACCTGACGGTGCGGGGGAGCGACATTACGCTCGTGGCAGGTACCAGTGACTATGCGCTGCCGACGCCGTTCAAGGATCCGCTGAGCCTCGTTCTCGTTTCGCCCGAGCTACGTACCCTCACATACGTGCCGCGTGGGACGTGGGATCCTATTGTGCAACGCACCGCAATTGGGGGCACGTGGTTCTACACGAACTTCGCACAGGGCCTGACGAACATGGTGCAGCTACTCGACGCACCGGACGCCGCTGGGACGATGGAGCTGCGGTACTACCGCCCAATCGCGAAGCCGATCGAGGACACCGATGTGCTCGACGTGCTGCCGGGCCCGATGGAAGTTGCGCTGCTCGCGAGGGCACAGGTGTGGGTTGCAACCTGGAAGGGGCTCCGTAGCGAGCGCCTCATGTTCATGGAGGGGCGTGCCCAGAAGCTGTTTGCTGAGGCGAAGGGCGATGATGTGAGCCATGCGGATTGGACGCCACAACTAATTCCCGGAAGGCTATGGATGCGGCGGCCGATCAACGCTGACAGCGTACCCGGCCCCTGGGGGTGGTAGATGCCAGCCTTCGAGTTGTGGCGAGCGGACCTAACCCTACTCAAAAACGCATCGGGTGCGGACACGCGGCAGATCCCCGCGGCTGCAGCGACGGTAGATCTTTATTGGAAGGGTGCGTCGGTGAGCGGTGGCAGCACCGGCACCATTGGACATGTCATTGCGGTCTACGACCCTGGGACGATCAGCGTAAGCGACACAGTTGCGAGAAATGGCGTCGGAACCACGGGCAGCGTGACTGCGATCACCGCGACGACAATCACCGTCACGTGGGGCGCGGCAGTGACCGTCGTGACAGGTGATCGAATCGTGCTGCTGTCACGGGCGAGTGGGCTGTCGCGCCCCATCGCGTACAGCGACTCACAAGGCACCGTGAGCCTCACGTCGCAGGTCACGACCGCGACGAACGGTGGAGTGAGTTTCTATACGCGCCCCCGAGACGTGGACTTCGTCGCGACTGTGGACGCAGTTACGCGTGTGCTCGCGGACCAGGCTGGACAGGGCAGCGAACTGACCCCCTTCGACTTTGGGCTCATCGTGGACGGGGCGACCGACGACGCGGCGGCGCTCACGCGCCTATTGACGTACGTATCGTTGAAGGGCAAGACCCTCGCAGAGTTGCCCGCGGGCACGATTCAGGTCAACAGCAACATCAACGTGAATACTAGCCTCGTGATTCGGGGCGCTGGGCGCGGGGCCACCAACCTACAGGGCACCGCCGGCATCACGGTGTTGACACTCACTGCGAATGATTGTGTCGTTGAGTCGTTGACGGTGCGTCGAAACGCAACCGGTAGCGCGGGGTCGCGGCTCATCCAAGTCGATGGGGACCGTAGTTCGTTGCGGAATATCGGGCTGCGAGACGGCGCCATCGGCATCTATGACCAGGGGCAGTACACGACCATCGACGACCTCGTTGCGACGGGATCGGGGTGGGAGAGCTTCTACTACGGGGTGGTTGCGTTCGCGCCGCATGTGCGCAGCCTGCGTGGGTTTACGGATACGACGATCGCGAGTGCGAACGCGGCGATTCGGCTCGACCGAACGGACCGCGGCAAGTTCGAGTCGTGCCAGGTCGAGCCGAGCGCGAATGTGACGCTACCGGGAGTGCTCATCGAGAACAACGCGGGGAACATTCCGCTTGGAAACGTGTTCGTGGGGCTCACGGCGATCTGTGCGCAGGTCGTGGCTGCGGTCGATCCGGCAGTGCGCATCACAGCGGCCCAGGGGACGCGGTTTATTGGGTGCGACCTATCAGATGCGCTCAGTGGCTACCACATCAACGGCGCGACCATCGAGGATGTGCAGATCATGGGCGGGAGCGTGGTCGGAACGCGCCAAAATAGCGTCGACATCGACGCAGGCAGCCACGTACACATCGTCGAGCTGTTGAGCAGCGACAACAACCTTGGGGCCTTCGCGGACGACCGCGCGGACCACGTGAACATCGCTGCAGGTGTGGACAACGTGTCGATCGTGGGGCTCACGATTGGGCGCATCGTGCGTGGGAGTGGCGCTCAGGCGCGCTATGGAGTGCGCATCGAAGCCGGTGTGAGCGAGAGCATCCAGATCATGGGCCTACGAGGTACCTTTGCAGATGTTACAACCGCGTGGATCTCGAACCTCTCGACAAGTCAAGAGATGGACATTGGGCACAACATCGAGTTCGGGACTGCGCTCAGTTACACCCACACTGCGACGCCTGGGGCCGAGGCCATGGGGAACTTGCTCGGCACGAAGACCATTACGGATGCGTCGACGACAACGAGCGTGCTCAACGTGGACTCGCTCATCCTCAACCAATCCGCCAGTGTCGTATGGACCGCCTTCACCAATATGCGACAAGGCCAGGTGGTGAAGATCGTCAACATTCACGCCGCCAACACTGCGCAGTTCGCGACTCCCAACTTCCGCATTGGAGCGTCGCCGTATACGTTGGGGCAGTTCGACACCCTCACGCTCATGTTCACCTCGGTCGGGTGGATGGAGATCGCACGGAGCGTGAATGCGTAATGATCCACATCGAATCGGTGCATCGAGGCCTCGCCACCGCCCGCGACCCAAGTCTGCTGAATGAGGGCGAGCTGACCCTCGCGACGAATCTCACGTACGAACCAGGTAGTCCGTCGTTGCAGCGCGCACGAGGGCGTCGAATCGTGGCGACCGGCGGACAGGGCGGCGGCGAACCCGTGACCGCGGCCTTTGGGGTCGCGTGGGACAGTGCGGTGCCGCCACAGCTTTACTACAACGTAGACAGGCTCCTTGGATGGGTGCCCGCGAAGTCGGATCCCACTGACCCCGCAATGGGCGTGACTACGCTTGTCGTGCCGGGTGAGTTGACGGACCTGGGGCCGTCGCGGGCACTCGCACAGATGCCAGAGGTGCTGCACTTCGAGGGGCAGCAGATCGTGCTCGATGGACGGCACCCGAGGCTACTCATCGAGGAAAATGGAGCGACTCTCGCCTACAACCTCGGGATGCTGCGCAACGACCTTCGTGGGCACAAACAGACTGCTCACTTTGTCACCACACCGTCGAACCCCCAGATATTTGGGTCGCATATCGGCGCGTCAGTTGGCGCTGCTGGGTTTCACTGGATGTGGTTCGCGTGGCAGTCGTCCGCTCGTGAACGTGAAGGGACCACAAGTGTCGATGTGAGTACGATGTCGATGCTTATCGCAACGAATGTGACGTTGCACTTGCTCGTCGAAGTTAGGGCGTTCGATGCAGCCCGGCCTGCATGGGCGGATCAGGTTGTTATCTATCGCGCACCGATGCAATTTCCGCACCTCCCGAATCCGTGGCCGAATGGGTACGAGGTGGGGACGCTGACCATTGCTACGCTACCGGCGCCGCAGACTCGGGATCAGCTCGCGACCGCCGGACACATCACTCTTATCCCCCTCAGTCCCGTGGATAAGTATTACGTCCTCACCTCAGATGTCGTTACACAGGCTCAACTTACGAGTCGCCCGTTATTCCCAGTTGCGGGATTCGCTGTCGATGGCAAGGTACTATCCATCGGGCGCAATGGACCGCCCCCAAAGTCGACGACCGGAGATGTTTTTGAAGAGAGCCTGTTCGTCAATGATGTGACCGACAAGCGCAAGGCGCGGTATTCACTAGCTGGCGAGATCGACAAGTTTCCCGACCTCTACTACGTGAACTTCGAGACACGCGACCGCGACGAAATCGTCACCATTCGAACGCTTGGGCGCGTCGCGGGCGTGTTTCTACGTAGCGCTGTGTGGCGCGTGAACTGGCTCCCACGAAGCGGCGACGACGAGTTTGGGCGCGGTCGCGTGAAAGACCTCATCGTCGAGGGCTTCGGGGTCGCGGGACCGCACCTCGTTGCGAGCTTTACTATGCCGGGTCAAGGTGCGATGCTCGCGTGGGTCGGGCTGGGGAATCGTGTCTACGCAACAGACCTGTCGAGCTGGAGCGAGCTTGCACCCCAAGTCGACTGGGCGTCGATCGCGGGCACGCCGGTGCGACTGCTCAACAACACCGACCGCTATCGCCTCGAACTCTACTTTACGGCCCCCGACGGGAGCGGGTTTGTCTACTACTTGCACTACCACGACATGCAGGTCGCGGGTGGACAGCTCGCGGTCACGGGGCCCATCACGCGTGCGGACGGCGTCGCACAGGGCATCTCGATTGAGACGACGACCGGCACTAAACAATTAGTGAGCTTCGACCGAAAGGGCAATATTCTTTATGAGGGAATCAGTTTCGATGAGGCCGGGGACGAGTTGGAGACGGCGATGCGCACCCGCGAGCTATACTTGGCGGGCGCGGGCAATGAGTTCGTCGTGCGACGGGTGCTCATTCACGGTACGCTACCGCACAACCAATATGGATACGTGGTGACAACCACACCGACCGCCGTGAAGCCGGGGCTCATCAGCAGCGTTGGGGGCAGACTGCAGTTGCCACAACTCGACTTGTTGGCGGAGTTTGCCCAGCTCGCGGTGACAGGTGAGGCGCCGGGTGGTGGGACCGCCGAAATCAACTGGATCGGCGTTGATTGGGAACGCCTCGACGAGACGGAGCGCTAATGCGGTTCAAGGGGATTTCTGGGATTCAAAACCTGCCGAAGAACATTCGACAGGCATTTGAGGTTGTCGAAGAGTACTTGATGCGGAAGGAAGACGGCAGCGGTGGGGGCAGCCGAACTGATGAGCTAACAACAACTACCCCCGCCAAAGTACAGGGCTCCCGTGTACGTTTTGTGCGTTCGCCACTTATCGAGACTGTCAGCCGCATTGAGCCGCCTCCACCGGACGAGCTGTTGTTCATGCGCTTTGACAACACTCCGCAATTGGCAGATGGAACCGATAACCTGCGCCTCGACGGGGATTACATACCGGGCTCGACCGACGACGTACTTGCGCTCCTGAGCGACGGCAAGAACCTCTACGAAGTCGCACGCCCCAGTGATGTGGGGCGGGTGTTTGTGCCCGCGAGGCGCTACGGGGCAGTACCGGGCACTGCGGACATGACCGCGCGCATTCAAGCGGCCTTCGACAACTGTCCGCTCGGCGCGACCCTCGTCTTTGAGCCTGGCACCTACATCGTGAGCGCCGACTTGACGCTCTCCCGCGAGATCAACGTCTGGGCCTACGACGCGATTTTCGATGGCGGGGCGACGGTGTTCACGAACGCCCTGCTCACGATCGGCGACACGACCGGGGTCGTGGGGGCGCAAACGGGTCAGATCCACGTCGCTGGGCTCAAGGTGACGCGCACCGCCACGGTCGATGTGACGGCGACGCTTCTCCACGCGGGGTTCAGGATCTACAACCTCCACGACTCGACGCTGGTGGATCTGCACGCGGAGAACTTCCTCGCAGGATTCAGGTTCAACGCGGCGACGCTCGGTTGCTACGGGAACCTCATCAGCAACTACTTGGCGCAGCATTGCCGGTACTCGGTTGAGCTGGAGACGACGGGGGCGGGTGGGTTCGTCAACGAGAACACCTTCATGAGCGGCCGGCACCTGATAACCGGCTGGTCTGCAGGGGTGCGTGAGGCCGATTTCGAGCACGTGCGGATCCTCGCTGGTGTGGCCGCGAATCGCCCGAACAACAATGTCTGGATTCACTGCAACATCGAGGGCTCGGCGCTCCGCAAGGTGCGAGTGGAGGCGGGCCTCAATGGCTTCTACCACTGTCGTTGGGAGGGCATCAAGGGCGCCGGGTTCGAGATCACGATCGGCGAGGCAGCGAGCGGGGCTTCCACCTTCAACGGTAACGTGTTCTTCGAGGGCAACGTCCTCGACACGATTGTTGATAGTTTCTCGACGCGGGTCGAGTTCCTGCGCTCGGACACCGCGCTCCCGCACACGTTGATGCAGAGCCAGACACGAACGTTGTGGTGGGGCGGGCTAACAGGAACGCCGACCTTGACCCTCGGCAACCAAATCGTGACCGGCATCGCATTGGAGATCATGCGGTCGAACGCCACGACCAGGGGACTAGCGTTTCGTGCGGCGGGCAGCGGGCTTGTGGGTGTGCCGCTCGGGACGATCGACTGGTTCAACACGTCCGACGTGTTCCAGAACGCGCTCTCGGCCGATAACGCGGCCTTCCCAACGAACTTCCCGCTCCGGGTAGAGCACGGTCTGATCGTCAACAGGGCGCAGTCGAACAACGACTTCCAGGTGCGGGGGCAGACGCTCCTCAACATGCTCTACGGGGACGCATCCGCGGGAATGGTTGGGTTTGGAACTCCGACCCCTGACCGCCTGGTGGACATCGAGGACGGGACGAACCCACAACTCCGCCTCACCCACACCAGCACCAGTCGCTTCACCGACCTTCACCATCACAATGACGCCACATTCGGTGGACTCGCGTTGCTTCCCGCGGCGAACGCGAGCGGTTTCAGGAACGTGAGCCTCTTCGGCACCACCGAGGGCACCGGGGTTAACTTCTTCGATGACGGTGGGACGTTTTGGATGCGTACCACCGACGCCACGCGAAACCTGATCTTCGCCTGTAACGCGGCGCAGAACATGCAGTTCCACTTCCCAGCAGGTGGTATCGAGGCGGTGCGATTCACGTCGAGCCTCATTACCTTTTTCGTCCCCTCGAAGTACGCCATCATCGCTGCCTCCACTGCGACTGTCGAGATCCCACTTCTCATCAACCGGCAGACGACGGGCCTTGCGGCGAATGGCATTGGCGCCGGGATGCAGTGGGAAATCGAGGACGCAGGGGGTACCGCGCCGTTACAGGCCGAGTGGCATGTCGTGCTCGAAGATGTAACCGCCGGTAGCATCGACTCGTCCACACGGTTCCGGCAGAAGATTGCCAACGCCCTCACTGAGATCATGCGCATCGGTGGTGGGACGGTCGGGGGCGTGCGCATCGAGCAGGGCGTGGCTGGCGTGCCAGCGGCTCTCCTCGACGTACGCGGCGGCGCAATCTTCAACGAGGATGGGGCAGCAGTCAATTCTCGTTTTGAAGGCGACACGGATCCAAACCTGCTGTTTATCAATGGCGTGGATGACCGCGTTGGTATCGGCACAGCCACCGGACAGGCGAAGTTGCATGTCTTTCTGGACAACGTGAATACCAGTTCAGTTCTTGATCTCGTGAGGATCGAACGGCACACGACCGGCGTAGCAGCGGCTGGTATTGGGGCATCGCTGACTTGGGTACTAGAAGATGCTGCTGGTGTGGACATCACGGGTGGTTCTTGGGAATACATCGCCGACAGCGTTGGAGCAGCAGAGGATACTTCGTTTCGTGCGAAGTTGCAGGACGGTGGTGTTACCAAGGAAGTCATGCGGATCGACGGCTCCTTCCCTGGCGTCCTCATCCACAACAACGCGACCGCTATTCCTCTCGAACGCCTTGAAGTCGATGCGAACATCCGCTGTTTGTCTCTACGGCTTGATGGCGACACTGGCAGTGGGGTGGCTTCAACTCTCACCATCCCCAACTCGGTTGCGGCGGTGAGCGGCGCAGTCCCAGTGACCCTAGGCTTCACAGGCGGCGGGCCTACGGGTACAGCACAATCTCACTGGGTCAAAATTTACGATGGCACCACCGTGCGGTACCTGCCAGCCTGGACTTAGAAAGGAGTTCCCATGACCGTAGAAATCCCCACACCTCTGGTAGCCCGCGTGACGGCGCTCCTACCACCCGGCACCACGATCGAGGTAGCGGTGCAAACCCTGCTCGTGCAGTGGGTGCAGCAGGAGTCCGCGCGGCGCCTGCAGGCCGAGCTGGCAAAGGAACTTGGCGGCACTTGCACGTAAGTGCCGACATCTAGTAGACTTACTCAGGAGGTGCGTCCATGGATCCAGCTACCCTTTCTGCGCTAGCTAGCCTAGTACCGCTCGTCTTGGGGTTCTTTGGAGGCCAAAAAGAGCGCAATCCCACGGCAGTGTTCAACCAGCTTAACGCGCTGTTGGGCCAACAGTTTCAGCCCATTCTGCAGTCCATGTTGCAGCTCGCGTCGAGTGAGGGCGCCCGCGTCGGCCAGCAGATCGGCGGCAGCGTGGGGGCCGCCGGTGGGGGATCGACCGGCGTAGGCGCCGTAGCCCGCAGCGTAGGTGCGGGGCTCGCATCGAGCCGTGCGTCCGAGGCGCGACTTGGCGTTCAACAGGCTCAGCTGTCGGCGCTCGCACAGTTGTTCCCGTCGTTCCTCAACCCCGGCGTACAGACTCCTGGGGCGCTGCAGAACTTCGCGGGGGCATTTGGCAGCAGCCTCATCGGGGGGCAGAATCCGCTGATGGACCTCTTCAACCTGTTCAACAGGACACCGAAGTCACAGGCCGCGTTCGTGGGGCACACCCCTCCACCTCGCAACACCCAAGGCCTTGGATTCTCGTTGCCACGGGGGTTCTAAATGGCATTACCGACGCTGCCCCCGCTGCCACAGGAGCCTACTGGACCACAAGCACCGACGCTCGCACAGGCGCCGAACCCCAGTGCGTTACAGGCGCTCAGTGGACTGTTCCTACTCGCACAGGCCATGCCGCAGATGCTGCCCCAAGCGCAGCAACAGCTCGCGACGCAGCGCACCGAAGGGCGCGAACAGCAGATTCAACAGTTCCAGCTACAACAGCAGACTCAGCAGGCCGCTGCTGAGAAGGCCCAACGCGACTTCGAAAATCAAATGAAGCAGCTCGACGTGGCGGATCGTAGGGAGCGCGACCGCCTCGACGAGGAGTTTCGGAAGCGCGAGGAAGGGCGTAGCCAAGAGGCCCTCGACCTCCAAAAGCGCGCCACGACCGCCACCGAGGGCGCCGCGCAGCTCAACGAAACTGAGTTCAAAGCACGCGCGGGTGGGCTCCTCGGCACTATGTTCAGCGACGCCCTTGACCGCGTCGAGTCGCAATTGGTGCCACCTGCGAAACGTGCCGAGCTACTCGCGGACCTCCAGACAAACGTTCAGTACCAGGCACTCAAGGCGAAGGATCCCAAAGCCGCGGAGCAGCTCCTAGCTGGCCTCGCCGGCATCGAAATTACGACGACCGAAAAGCTGCGTCGTGCAACCGAACTCGTCATGGCGAATCCTGGCGCCCGTCAGTTGATGGATGCTGCCAAGATCGCGCCCGAGGACGTGTTCAGCGCGGAATTAATTCCACAAGAACTCCCCGAGAACGCTGACCTATCCGCGGTTAGCGATCTCACGTTGCGCCGCATAATGGGGGGCACCCTCGACCCCGCGCAACAGAAGGCCTTCGCGACTGCCCTCAAAAACCTGGGGGGCACCGAAGCGATCAACAAAATCAGCGACGATCTCGCACGTATGGCCGAAATCAAATATGGGGTGGACCGAGATCAGTTCGAACAAAACCTCGCCGAACTGATTACGGTGGGTGCGGGGCCCGAACAGGTCGCGCTAACGGTTCCGTCCGAGTCGAAACTGACGCGCCTGTTCGGGCGCGACAAGGAATCTCGTATCAAGGACATCAAACGCAAGTTGCGCAGCCCTCTCGTCACTGCCAGGCACAAGGCGAGGCTGCGTGCTGAGTTGGCCGAACTCGAACCGAAGCGCCCGATCGGTGTGACGGAGAAATTCTGATGCCACTCTACGACCGCCTCAACGCGATGAAACTGCCTGAGTTACCCCCCGTCGATGAGGGCGGGGCGCTCGACACCATTGTGTCGGTTGCGCGGCGCACTGGGCTGCCACAGGTGGTGGGGCTCACCTTTGAGGGGTTGAAGCGTGCCGACGCGGCGTTTCGTAGCGGCATCCTGACCGCACGGGGTGTCATTCCGCCCGACAAGTTCCCTCAGTACTGGCGCGACGCGTGGGACGGTAAGCTCACCGACCTGTCGACCAGCGAGTTCAACAAATTGTTCTACGGCTCCGCGCTCTACGAACAGGCCAAGGCCCAACCACTCATCGCGGGCTGGACAAAGGAGGTCCTCAACGCGGAGACGCAACTCGTTGAGGAGCGCCCGGTTGTGAGCGTCGGCAGTGTTCTCGACTTCGCGAGCGACGTATGGGCGAGCCCGCTCACGTACATGATGGCGGGTGGTCCCGCGGCCGTGAAGGCCATCGCCAAGACGCCACTGTGGAGCCCATTTCGCACCATCGGGCGCGGCGTCGGCGTCATCGACGACTACATTTTCGGTACGGCCAACAAGTTTCCGGTGCTGGGTAACCTCATGATGCACGCCCGTGAGCTGCGCCACGCCTTCGGGCGGTGGCCCCAAGTCACGAAAGACTTCGAAACCACCCGCGACACCATGAACAAGGCACTACTCAACTGGGCACCCGAGCTGCACAAAATCATGTTCGAGGACCGTCGCACCCTCGGGCTGTTGAAGCGCACCGCTCACAAGTACACGTCCGCCGAAGAAAAGCGCGTCATGAACAAGCTGTTCGGCCTTGGGCTGCAAATTGGCAAGCCCGACCTCTCACCGCGCGAGGCCGCGCTGCTCGATACGATCATGGAGAAGGTCGGGACGCCGCTCGTGCGACGCCTGCAAGACATGGGCTACTTCAAGCGCGCCTGGTCGCCAAATGACTTGCTCCACGACCTCATGCCAAGTCTCGTCAACCTGCGCGCGATCCCTGCGGACGTGCTGCAGTCGTGGAATTGGAAGACGCTTGGGTGGTTGGGCGTACCCACCTACAAGTCCCCTAAGTCGAAGGTACTCAAGAAGTTACAACTCAACGAATCCCACCTCGACCTCTCGACCTCACTACGCGACCTCGTCTACGCGGCCGAAAAGAAGCTCCACTGGAACGCGCGCCACCGCGAAGCCGTCGAACGCACCGTGACCATTGGTGGCAGGCCGCGGACGCCCGGCACTGGGTTCACCCCCCTTGAAGGCGGGCTACGTGTCGGTGCGGGCGTCGCGCCTGCCATCGCACAGCGCACGATCACACGCCCCGGATACAAGTGGGTCTACGACGGGCCGCTGTTGAAATACGCACCGCGCAAGACACACCTCGCGACGAAGCAAAACCCCCACGTCGCTGACTGGTCGAGCGGCGAGCGCTCGTACATGGTGCGGCTCATCAACGAAATTCAGGGGCGCGGCCGCGGGCGCGTGGCGCTCGAACTCGGTGAGTTGTCGCGCCGAATGGTGTTCAATCTGCAGGACGTTGCTGGGCGCAACCGCATCACCAAAAAGCTCTTCAGCATGACCTTCGAGGAGGCCGGTGCGAAGCTCGGGGTCTACGCCAAGCCCCAGTACGCAACACAGTTCTTCGTGCATAATGTCGTGCGCTCCATGTTGTGGGGCAACCTGGGTGCTGCAGTCAAGAATACTTCACAGCTGCTTAATGTTGCGACCGTGAAGGGCATCCCCGCGACCATCAAGGGCATGTTCGAGCTGTCCGACCCCAAACGCTGGGCGCTCGCCGAAACCGAGGTCTGGCACGAGTTCAAAAAGCTCCTTATCGACGAGCGCTGGACCGCGCGCGTTGGCACCCGGCTCGATGACCTCATGATGGCGCCGTTCAACGCGACCGAAAACCTCGCGCGCGGCACCGCGTTCAACGTCTACCTCGACGACTACATGAAGAAGAACCGCATCCCCGGGTTCGAGGCGCTCATGAAAGACCCCCGACGCGCAGACGCCATTCGTTACGCGGCCCACGGGGCGTACGACACGAACTTCATCTACGGCGTCCTGGGGCGCCCCGCGAGCGTTATTGGCAGCCCGTTCTTGCGGCCCCTCACGACGCTCTTGTCCTACGGCCCCAAGCAGGCCGAGTTCTACCGGCGGGTCGCCAAGGAAGATGGCAGCGTCCTGTTGCGCGCCATCGGCATGCACGGCCTCGCGATCGACCTCGGTAACAAGTGGCTCGGCATCGCCCCCGAGTCGTGGCTCGGGTGGGGCTTCGCGCCCCCGATGCAGTCCATCGACGGCATTCCACTGATGACCTCGCCACAGCTGCGGTGGGGCATCGACATCGCACGCGGTTTCGGCGCCCTTGGGAGCGGCGACGAGGCCGAAGCTGCGCGGCACTTTCGCAGCGCTCAGGGTGCCACGGGACAGGTACTCGCCGCTCCCACCGAATTCTGGCAGGCGTACCTCCAATCACCCACCGCTGAACTTGGTAAGGCCGCCATCGCAGCCGGCCCTCAACTAGGCCTCATTCCCGTCCCGATCGTCGCGATCGCAAAGGCCGTGTCCATCGCACGGATGGCGAAGTCGTTCGACCCGGCTACTGGGCTCGGGCAGCAACTGTCACAAACAGGTGAGACGTGGGTGCCAATCACCCGTGGGGACATCGCCCGTAGCGCGCTGTTCCAGACTACGGTTGGGCGCCAACGCCAACAACTTTCGTCGATGACCCGTGACGCCAAAAGCCGCGTCGACCGCGTGCTCGACGAGCGCGTGCGCGCTTACTTGACGGCTGCTGAGGACACCAACGGCGACCGACTCGTCGAAGCCGCGCGGGTGCTGATGAGTCCTATTCGCATCTCCCATGGGCTCCTCAAGCAGCCTCCCACGACGTATACGCCGATGGCAGAACAGATTGATTCGCGCCTGCAGCGGCTGATTCGCGGGCGCGTCCAGTCGCGGGATCTCACTGCGATGGTGGATGCTGGGTGGCTGCAGGACATCTACTACGCCGCGTATATTGACCTCGTGTTGAGGGCGGAGGGACTCCGTGACCGCTAAAGCGAACGGTAAGGTGACGATGGTGCTCATCGTCGCGCTCTGCGGCGAAGCCGGCTACCAGCTGCACCAACTTCATCAGGTCCGTGAAGACGTTGCGCAGTTGAAGGCGAATGTCACGATTCTGCTCCGAAAGGAGGGGCTAGCAAATGGAAACCTATGGCCCGGTTATAGTTACGATGGTGGTAGCGCTGGTGCGTCGGTTGTGGTTCTCTCGGGATACGACCGCACGCGACCGAGTGCTGCCGCTACTCGTGCTCGTCGGCAACCTGCTACTACAAATTGCAAGTGCGCTTTCTGCACCTGGGGGGAGTGTCGCGGATGTAGCGCCCTCACAGGTGCTGGGTGCGTCGGCGGTGTCGGTTGCGCTCCATCGCTTGTTGATGTGGTTGAGCGCGTTTCTCCCTAATCGGGGATGAGCCGCAACAGTTTACGCACAAGTTCCTCCTCGGCCATCCGCAGCGCCTCTTTGCTGACACAGCGGCCCCACGCGAGTTCGCTGAATTCTCCCAACATAACGTGCAGGGCCTCGTGTTTGGCGAGTCGGCGCAGCGACGGGTCGATACCCTTGTCGTTACGATTGGGGTTCAGGCTCACCCTAGCGGATCCGCTAACCGAATCTACCTCACTCATGGCTCGGACCGTAGCGTCAGCGACCGCTAATTCGTATCGAACGCCGTAATGCCCAACGCCGAAGCGCCGCAAGTACGTATCGCAATGGCGACTGAACGCTTTGAGATCGCTCTTGGGGCTCATCGCCACATCCACTGGTACTGCCCACACCGACACACAACCACGATCGCGCCCTCCAACCGAACAGGATCCAGATTGACGTACTTGTGGCACGTCGCGCACACCCCACGCAGCTTCATAGCGCCCACTCCTTTCGACCGTACACCCGCTGTCCCTTCTGCCACAGCAGCCCCGTCGCAAGCATCCCCTGCATCGCGTCGACTTGCGCCCGCGGATTCGTAGCGTCCATCTTCTTGTACAGCATCTCCATCGACCACCCCTCGGGCCCCGCGGCTGCCAGGCTGTCTGCGACTTCGAGCATGCGCTTCTTCTCACGCGGCGCCGCAATCTCGTCGATGCAGCTCTCCAGCACCGGGTAGAGTTTCGAGTCGAGCAACGACACAGCAGTGTCAACGTGCTCTGTCGTGATGTCGTAGCTGCCATCAGCCATCACGTAGAGGCTCGCGATCTTCAGCACCAGCATTCCGTAGCGATTCCAATATCCGGTGAGGTGAATGGAGTCAAAGCTCCTGCGCCTAGCTTGGGTTCTCAACATGAGAAGGCGCTTCTCCACATCACCGGACACGTGAATTGTAGCAGGTGCGTCGTCGCGAATGCGCCTCAACTCGGCCGCGAGCTGTGCAACTTGGGCGTCAGTTGGTGTTTGCTCGTCTACGTTCTCGCGTTGCGTCGCCTCGTGCGCGATCACGAATCGGTGCATGAGGCCGCCTGTGAATTCGTCGATGCTGATACTGCGCCTCAGATACGCGATCGTGCTGCCAAACCCGAACGCGATCGTGAACCCCGGGATCACGATGCGGCCTTCGCCGCGCAGTAGTTCCGTCAGGTCGGTGTGTGCGAGACAGCGAATGAGCCACGTCGTCATCGTCTCGGTGCCGGTGCGCTCCTTCACGATGGTCGCGATTTCGTCCTCGACGTGGAGGCCCTCCAACACTTCGGCGTGAGCACGGCGCTGACGGCGCTGCCATTCTGCACGGGCACCCGCGACCGTGAACCCACCTGTTCCGACGTAGAAGGCCTCCACGTCCGCCATCGCGGCTTGGGCGACCCGCACCGCTTTCAACAGCGCAAGGCTTTTGCCCGTGCCACTTGGGCCGAGCAACAAAATGCTCGTTGGGGGCCACAGTACGCCCGCTGGACGCACCAGTGCAGCGCGCCTCCCGATCACGCTCGACATCGTGAGCATGCTAGCGAGCAAGTGGAAACTCCAAGGTGCGACATCCTGCCCCATGACGGCACAGTAGCGGCCTAACCAACCTGGAGCGTAGGGTGTTGGATCGTTGATCGCGCAGCTCGGGATCACTTCCACCTCACCTTGAACGCACTGTATCCGTTAATCATCCGGCGAACTAGCTCGCGTTCGAGCGTGGCTTCGGGTACCATCGTGCTGATGAACTGTTCCATAAAGCGCACCTTCCGGCGGTAGCGCGGGGACACGAGGTACTTGATGCGGCGCCAGCCCTTTAGGCGCAGGCGGATGTACGGCTCGTTCATGCTGCGGCCCCCCAACTCGTACCCATTGTGATCTTCGCCGGCACGCTAAACCCCGGTGCGATCAGGTCCCAACGACACTCCATGATTTCTTTCAGGCACGCCGCAACTTGCTGTGCCTTTTCAGGCGGCGATTCTATCACAATTTCATCGTGGATGAACATGGCAGGTGGCAGCTGCGCGGCCCACTGCGCGAGGCGGGCCACGGCTGGCATCACGCGCCACAAGATGTCAGCGGCGTTCGAGCTGGGGTGGAAGGCCCAAATCTCCGGCGCCGCAGCCTGCGCATCGTAGAAGTAGCGCCTGCGCCCAAAGCAGTTCTCCGCATACCCGTCGCGTTTCACGTCGGCGACGAGTACCTGGCGCCACGCCATGAGCTGCGGATATGCACTCTTGAACAGCTTCATCATCCGCGCGATGTCTTCGTACTCTACATCAAATCCTTTACCTAGCATCGTCTCGTGAATCTTGCGTACACCGGCTCCATAGGTGGTGCCATAGTAAAATCCCTTACTACGAGTGCGGTCACACTTTAACAACTCCGCGTTCACCGCATGGATGTCACCCGCGATTGCGGTGAGCAGCGCAGTGTCGCCTGACAGCGTGCCCCCGATCCACGCCTCAATTTGGCTCCAGTCCCCCACGACGAACACGTTACGCGGGTTGTGTGGTACGAACATCGTACGCAGTTGCTTCGGAATGTTCTGAATATTGGGGTCTTGGGCGCTCAACCGCCCCGTCGGGGTGCCGTACGTCGCGTCGTCTTTCTGAACCGGAAAGTAGCTCGGGTGCACTGTCGTTCGATCCGTTGTGAAATACGTCCCCAACAGCTTCGAACTCTCACGCACCTCGATAAGCGTCCGTATGATATGTCGCCCCGACTCGTCAGCGTGCTTCAACAACTTGACAAGCGCGATCTTCTCGGTGGTGAGTTTCTTGTCCTTGTACTGATGTGGGAGGCCCATCACATCGTAGAGGAGCTTCTTGAGCTGCACGTGGCTTTGTGCGTTCACGGCGGGGGCGATGGTGTCCCAAGTCGCGCGGGCCTCTTCGAGCTTCATTCGCAAGCCTGATGCCAGTCGATCCCGCTCGACCGGGTCCACCCTCACCCCCGCCTCGGTCATGTCGATGAGAATCGGCAGACATCGCATCTCCAGCTCGAACGTTTCGAGCTGCTTAAGCTCTTGTAGCGCAACGCGTTGCGGCTTCACCATCGCGAGCGTGTAGAGCGCATCCATGCGGGGGCGCTCGGGGTTTGTCGTGGGTATGGACTTGAACCGCGGGCAGTCGAGATAGAGCGACGACATAGTGTCGAGGTTTTTTTCGAGGTCGGGCTGCACCTTGTGGCCGGCCCACATCGTGTCGAATAGGGCATTGTTGAGGCGGATGCCCTCGCGGCGCAGGTGCAGCAGGTCGAACGCGAGGTGGTGCCCCACCAACAACGGGGCGCCCTTCAATTCGTCGATTACATGCTGCGGTGGCGGCCAGGCCCACGTCCTAGCGCTGATGCCAGTCGCTGTCGGCCCCGCGACGCCGATGAGCGTCACGTTCGCGTCGTCGCCGATGCCATCGGTTTCGAGGTCCACGCACCGAGCGCCCATGCACCAGGCACCTATATCATTGGTCGGTACGACCTGCAGATCGCCCCTGAGGGCACGTTCGACGCGTTCGACATCGGCCCACAAAAATGGCACCGGTTTGAGGCCGCTACGAATGATGTAAGCCGGGTGGAGTGACGGTATGATGATTTCACAATTTGGCGGGATTGACGGAAGTAAGCTCCCACCCTTTATCTTCACCGCATTCGTGCACTCCCTCGGTGTAATGATGTGCCCCCGCCACCGGGTAATTTCACCCTTGATGCCGGTGGTGCGCAACATGGCCTCGTTGCCGAGCGCCAACACGATGCGTGCCTGTGACGCCGCGCACTCTTCCTCGAAGCGTTGTGCGCATGCCAACCACTGTTCGGGCGAGATTTTTTTGCCCTCGTTGAGCGCGGGGTAACAGTTGATGACGTTCATCACCCGTGCGTTGTCGGGCGACAACCCCGCTTCGTAGAACGCCTTCCACAACAGCCGGCCGCTACTACCGACGAACGGCCTCCCATCGACCAGCTCGTCGCGGCCCGGCGCCATCCCAACCACCAACACCGGAGCGCTCAGCCTACCCCTGCTCCCGCAGCTGCTCTCCGTCTTCCTCGGGCATCCTTGGCAGTGCATCTCTGTCCTCTCGTCGAATTTCGAGCCCGCACTCGCAGCACAACCACACCAACGCTACCTCTTCCTGCCCCGCGCCCGGGGGCACTCGACGAAAGTGCGCATTTTACTCGTCCTCGAAGTCGATCACTTCACACAGCGCGTTCATGATGGCGTCCTCAAAGCACCCCGCGAGCGCCTCGATGTCGAGGTCCTCGATCTTCGTGTCCCCATCGAGGTGCTTCGAGAAGCGGTACTTCGCGTAATTGCAGCCCTCTTCCACAGCGCGGCAGATGAGCGGGTACTTCCTCATCTTGACGCTGACCTTGCGTGCCGTCATCACTTCCCCTTATGCACTGCCGCTTGGAGCATGCGCCGTTGCTTCTCCGTGAGCGGCTTCCCGCCAGGAGGGTTCTTGAGCATTTCCCTCGCCTTCTCAGGCGAGATGTGTGAACTAGGCTTGTGTTTGGACATTGTCGTCACCTCCAGCGAAAAGGGCCCCCAAGCCACGGTTTGAAATCGCCGTTTGCAAACCGGCCTTGTTAGGCCTGGGGGCCACAAATCACATCGCGAATCCTAGCGAGAACACCCACACCAAGTCGTCCTGCCCCGCCTCGAAGCCGACCTCCTGCTTTTCGAGGTCCGCGAAGGGGTAGAGGACGCCGATGCCGATGCCGCTGCCAGCGGGCAGCAGCCCCCGCCCGAAGTAAACGGCGAGCCCACTGTAGTACGCGAATGAAGTGAGCCTAAAGGCATGTGGGTTCGTGATCGTCACCCACGCATGGTCGTCCGCGTCGATGAGGTCGATGCCCCACTCCGCGCCTGCCTTGTCGAGGGCGTTTGACTCCCACACCCCCTCGGCGTTCTGCTCCACGCTCACGAGTCCCGCGAGCACGCCATACGTCCAACGGGAGTTGAGGTCCGGGAGCGTTGCTTGCTGTGCCCTTACGACGCTGCACACGAACAGTAACGAGCACAAGAACGCGATCACTACAAGTGTCTTGAGTCTCACGATTCCTCCTTTTAGTAACATGGCCCGAGCAATCTCTTGGCCGGTTTCCCGTCGAGCTGTTCGAGCCCCTTGGTGCTTGGCACCAGCCACAACACGAACATGCCCTCACCGTTCCTCAGCACCAGCTCCGTACATGGCCCGCGCACGTCGCCCGATGGTAGCACCCTGTACCACCCCGCGACGACCCCCGTGTTCGACCCTGGCGACGGATCGACCCACTGTTGTTTCTGGGAGTCGGCGGGGATGGCGACAAGTGCCAAGACTCCCATCGGGACAAGAGCCACCTTCCGTGGCCTCAGCCACGACTTTCCCCGCCGATTCATGTCATTCCTCCCGCTTCGGCCACGACCATTGCCCCCTAGCTGCATCAGTTCCAGG
>ERZ1292623.535-Hain-H51-01um-R1-535-length-40910-cov-8_pt1 | contig 40910 bp, 63 predicted proteins | sample MGYA00564398_ERZ1292623 | MGnify/ENA primary metagenome ERZ1292623 (study PRJEB36523, sample SAMEA6512633) | groundwater metagenome | collected 2019-01-07 | study: AquaDiva: Metagenomics assemblies of 32 groundwater samples
CGGCAGGCCTCCGAGATGGGGCGCGGGCCGTGAAGGATGCGGCGGTCAACGAAGCGCTGTTGTACGGAGGCTGAACATGGGTACATTCCTCGGGCGCGAGCCGGTGCTCGCCTACGCCGTTCTTCAGGCGGTCCTTCTCGTCGCCACGACCTTCGGGCTCCACCTCACCGTGGAGCAGGTCGGCGCCATCCAGCTCGCCGCGCTGGCGATCCTGAGTTTCATCGTGCGCTCCAAGGTGAGCCCGACATGAGCGTCCCCGACGTCCTCCTGTTCATCGCCATCGTGCTCGCCCTTGTCGGCGGGGTATCCATCCTGTGGCGGGTCCGATGATCGAAATCGAAGGCTGGCGCGAAGACATCGAGGACGTGCTACTCACGCTCGATCAAGTCGTGAATGACTCCGAGTCTCAGCATCCAGGTGGATGGGGGCCAGACGTGACGACGGTCGCGCTCCTCCGCGATTGCCAGGCCCTCCTCCGCGCCGTCCTCGCCAAGGCCGCTGTCCGATGATCGAGTCCTACGAACGCCCCGGCCCCTACCGCGCCGAGCACACCGCCTCCAAGCAAGGCTGGGATCGCCGCCAACGCCCGGCCACGCTCCGGGCACTGCTTCGCTGGGCACATGCGGCCTACGCCGCTGAGACGCCGAACCTTGACCACTCGGGCTCGCACATCGACGATGACGGCGCCCCGACGATGGCCGCCGCAGCCCGGCGCTATCTCGGGATGTTGACGAAGGAGGACCGGGCCGACGACTGGCTCAAGATCGCCTCGCGGACGGACAAGGACGGGTTCTACGTAACGCCCCTCCGCAGAGCCATCGAGACGCTGCCCCATGAGCGCCGCCTCCTCCTCCGGGATCTCGTGCCCGAACTCTTCTTCCCGTCCGAGATCGCCGTGCTTCACGGCATCCCGGCCTGGTGTGCCAACGACGTGCTGTATCGAAGCCTCGTCATGCTCTGGGATAAGTTCATCGACCGGCCCCTGCCCCAGCCCGGCTGGCTCGAACGCTCCGAGTCACAGCGCGCCGCGGAGACCGTAGACTAGGAGGCGTACACTCGCCATGAATATGCCGCTTCCCGAGCAGGGACGGCCCGACACTAGCGGGCGGTAGCGTGTCCCTCATCGAGGCCGAGCAGGACGATGCGGCTGTGCTCGCGGCCGAGGATCGGGCCATCGCCGAGGCCGACAAACCCCAACCGACCGAAACGGTCGATGACATCGCCGCGCTGATCGAGAGGCTGACCAATGGCGAGGCGCCGGTACACGAAGGCTGAGAAGGCTACGGTCGTCATCGCCGCCGAGTTGTCCACCGCCGCCGCGGCGTCACAGGCGACCGGCGTGCCGGAATCGACTGTGCGCTACTGGCTCGACAACCCGAAATATGCGGAACTCCGCGTCAAAACCCGCGAGGAGGCCGCAGCCGGGTTTTCGGTGCTCATGTACATGGCCCAGGAGCGGCTACGCGAGCTGATCCCCACGATGGAGCCGCGTGACCTGACCATCCTCCTCGGCGTGTCGGCTGAGAAGTCACAGCTCCTCGGTGGCGGACCCACCAGTCGGACGGAGACACGGTCGCTCAGTGATGACTTCGACGACGACGAAAAGCAGCGCCTCCGCGACTGGATCGACGCCCTCCCCGCCACCGTTGGCGTTCCTTCGAGCGATCCGGCCTGAACTCGGCCCGTACTTCGCCAACGACGCCCAGCGCCACTTCTACGATAGCCGCGCCCCTGAGATCCTCTACTCCGGAGCGATGGGCGCCGGCAAGTCCCGGATCGGCTGCGAGAAGGTCTACTGGCTGGCCCTCGACAACCCCGGCGCCCAGTTCGCCATCGTCCGCAAGACGGCGGCCTCATTGAAAGCAACCACGGAGCGAACGTTCTGGCGGGACGTCGTCGACCCGGCGTATGTCACCGGGCGCAACCGCTCCGAGAACTGGGTCGAGGTCGCCCGTCCGGGCAAGACACCAAGCCGGATCTGGTTCATGGGCCTCGATCCCGACCCGATCACCGGCGTCCCATCCAAGATTGGCAGCTTCGATGGCGCGGCGATCTTCGTCGATGAGGCGGTGGAACTGACCGAGGGCGACTGGATCCTGCTCATCGGGCGCCTCCGCGATCCCCGGATGACGTGGCATCAGATCATGGCGGCCACGAACCCCAGCCATCCCGCCCACTGGCTGAAGCGCCGGTTCACTCCGTCGGTGCCAGGTCAGCGGGAGTACGTCAGCGCTACCGCAGCCGACAACCGCTTCCTGCCAGTCGACTATGTGGCGGCCATCGCGGGCCTGCCCGACAACGTCTTCGGCAAGCGCCTCGGCCAAGGGCTGTGGGTCACTGCCGAGGGCACGATCTATCTCCTGCCCGACGGCCAGATCCGCAAGGAACCGGGGCCATGGAAGCGGATCGTGGCCGGCATCGACTGGGGCTTTGTCCACGCCTTCGCGTGCGAGATCGTGGGGGTATCCGGCTCCGGCCGGCTCGCAGTGCTCGGCGAGGTCTACCGGCGGGGTTCGCTCATCGAGGACATCATCCCCGGGCTCCTGCGCCTCCAGGAAGCCCTCCACATCGAAGCGTTCTACGCCGACCCGTCAGAGCCCGAGTACATTGCCACCTGCCAGCGCAAGGGCTTGTCGGTCGTGCCAGCGACCAACGACGTGGCACCCGGCATCAATGCCGTGGCCGCGGCGATCCGCCAGGGCATGACGGTCGACCCGTCGTGTCAGGGCCTCCTCACCGAGCTGCCCAACTACCGCTGGGCCACCGAGCGCGCCACGGGCGGCCTCAAAGAGAAGCCCGTCGAGGAAGGCGACGACGCGTGTGACGCCCTCCGCTACGCGGTCATGGCACTCGCGGAGGCCGGCGTCATCCTGTACGTCTAGGTGGCAGCGAGCCGGTCGGCGAGGGCGTTGAGGGCAGCGACGAGGGTGGGGCCTTCCCCGTAATCTCCCTTCCAGCCACCGAGCCCCTTCCCGACTCCGTAGCCGTAGTCCGCGTCGGCCGGCGGCGGGTCGGGGATGCCGGAGTAGACCTCCCATCCTTCGTTGTAGGTCCGCTGGATGAGTCGGATCGTGTGGCCGGGTTCTAGCGCCGTCTCGACTCGTGCCCATGCAGCGTTGAGGGCTGGTACGAGCTGGGCAACCAGTGCACGACGTGCGAGCGCAAATACCGCGTCCAGCTCTTCGCCGGTCGGCGGGCTGATGAGGGTCATGAATCCGCCCGCTCGACCGAGGCGGTTGTACTGAGCGAGTTCGACAAGGCGCTCATCCGTGAGTTCCCTCGTCATCGGGTGCCCCCTTCTGCTTTCCCCTTCTTCGGCACGGGCGTGAACGGACGGGTATTGAAGCCCGGGGTTGTCTGCGAATCGCGGTCATCGAAGGCGGTGCCTTCGGTAGTGCCGTCTGGGTACACGATCATCCCCATCACGAGCTTTGCGTCGGCCTGTACTTCCGCGATCGTCGCCTTGATCTCCTGGATGGTCTGATACCTCGAACTGCGGGCGGGCACCCACTCTCCGATGACGTGTCCGTGGACCGTGACGGTGGTCGGGCGCTCAAGCGTGGCGTAGGTCTTCCGAAACTTGGTGCTGGCGAGTCTGTCCATGCACAGGATTGTACCAGCCCGTACACCTACTAACCCATCGGGCGTGTCGCTCCGCCTGCTTCTAGGAGCCCACCTTGGCGATCCGTGACACGCTCGCGCGCCTGTTCGGCGCCAAGGCCAGCATCTTGGGGCTCCCGGCTGACGAGATCCCCGATCGTCCGCTCGAGAAGAGCTATGACGATGCGTCGCTCCTCTCGACCTTCGGTGATGACGCGTGGCCGTACATCGTCGGCAACAAGATCGGGGAGCAGGCCAGCCAGGCACCGCTGCAGATCTGCACGCGCAAGGTTGTCGACAACCGGGTCGAGCTGACTCCAGTCGATCCTGACCATCCCGTCCAGCAGCTCTTCGATGTGCCGCATCCGCAGTTGGACGGCGGGGAGTTCACGCACCTCCTGTTGCTCTACATGGGCCTCACCGGGCACGCCCCGATCGAGGTCGTGCATCCGACGATAGGCCGCCGGACGATGGGGCGGACGCGTCTCGGCTGGGAGATCTGGCTGCACAATCCCGGCCCGTGGCGCATCGTCGCGAACCCTGACGGGACGATCAAGGGCTACCTGCACCTCAGCGCCACCCGCGGGCAGGAGGACATCCGCTGGGAGCCGGACCAGATGACGTACCTCCGCTGGCCGAACCCGAGCAACCGCTGGTACGGGCAGGGCCACATCCAGGCGGCCCGCCAGGCGGTCATGGCCGAGGAATACGCGGCCATCCGGGACAAGAAGTTTGAGAAGAACTACGGCGTTCCGCCGGGCATCCTCAGCTCGGAGATGCCCCTCGGCGACCCCACGGCAGAACTCCTCCAGAAGCGCTGGAGTCAAGCCGTCGGCGGCTACCAGAACGCCGGCAAGATCGCCATCCTGGGCTCCAAGACGACGTTCCAGCCGATCGAGCTGTCCCGCAAGGACAACGAGTGGCTGGCGACCCGCCTCAACCGGGTTGAGATCATCGCCGGTGCGTGGGGGATGCCGCTGCCGCTCATCCGGATGCAGGACGCCACGTTCAGCAACGTCGCGGGCGCCCGCTCCGAGCTGTGGGAGGGCACGCTCCAGCCACGACTCAACCGGATTGCCCGGATGATCACGCTGCGGGTCCTGCCGCTCATCACCACCGAGCGGCTGGTAGCGCGGTACGACTACACCCAGGTCGAGGCCCTCAGTGAGAACGACCTCGAGGCGGCCCAGACAGCGTCAGAGTGGGCCAAGACCGGCGCCGTCATCGTCGATGAGGTCCGTACCCGCCTGTCGCTCCCGCCCCACCCCGACGTGAAGATCGGGAAGTCGCAGCTCGTGCCCACGACGATTGCCCTGTCGAGTTTCGAGAGCATCACCGCGCCCCCCGAACCACCTGCGCCGCCGGCGACTCCTCCCGGACCGAAGCCCAAGGCGGTCAAGGCCGAGCCCTCGCCACGTGACGTGGTGCTGAGCCCCATCCGGGACGAATACGCCCGCGATCTCGGGCAGTTCTTCGAGACGCAGCGCAACGCCGTCCTCAACGCCTTCGGCAAGGCCAACCCCGAGGAGGAAGCGTTCCTCGAGCGGCTCATGGTCATCCTCGGTAGCAAGCGCTTCCGCGATCGGCTCAAGCGCATCAGCGAAGGCCCGATCGGCCAGTCCGTGACCCTCGGTGCTACGGAAGCCGCGCGGGCGCTGTCGATCGAGGTGTCATTCGCCATCCCGACCAACGATGCCGCGCTGGCACGGGTGACATCGCACCTCGAAACGCTCGGCAAGGGCATCGAGAACACGACGATCGCCGACGTCCGGCGGGTCGTCACCGGCCAGTTGCAGGCCGGGGCGACGCACGCCGAGACCCGCGCCGCGCTCAGTGGGCTGTTTGACGACTACCAGACATGGCGCCTCGACCGGATCGCCCGGACCGAGACCGCCGCCGCGTACAACCTCGGCGCCCTCGGGCAGTACAAGGCCGGCGGCATCGAACTGGTGACGGTCGTCGATGGTGACGCGGACGAGATCTGCGCCGCGTGGAACGGCCGGGAGCATGTGCCGCTCGCAGTGGCCGAGGGTGCACCCCTCGGCCACCCGAACGCGGTGCTTGGTGGGTCCGGTTTCTGGACCTACGGCGGCTTGCTCGAAATGAAGTCAGCTCGCTATGACGGCCCGGCTGTTCGGTTGACGTTTCCGTCGGATCGGCACGTGACCATCGGGCCGAACCACCCCGTACTTACCCGTCGTGGCATGGTAGCGGCCGGTCTGCTCAATGAACGCGACGAGGTGGTCTATGACCTGCGGGCCGACATTGCGCGAAGCGGTGCCGCGGGGGAACTCAACCTCGAAGAGATGCCAGCGGTCGAGAACGTATTCGCGGCGCTCCTGCCGACCAGCCCGTACACGATCATTGCCACCACCCGTGACGATCTCCACGGCGATGGAGTGTTCTGTCAGGGCGAAGTCCAAGTTGTATGGCCCGAGCGGGAACTGTTGCATGTATGGGATGTCGGCGGATTGGAGGAGGAGCGCGAACTCGTTCTCGCGGGTGCCAATGCCAAGACGTCGGCGGAAACGGGTCACGGCGCGTCGCTCACGAGTCAGCAGCGAGTCCTTCTGACCGCGACGCGCGGCATGCGCCGGCCCGACATTGACTCGACCCATTTCCTCTTCCTTCCAGTGCTTGCCGCGGAGCATGTCCGGTACGCCGGAACTGCATATGATGCTTCAACAGAGAGTAGCCTCTATTGTAGCAGCGGACTAGTTGTATCGAACTGCACGAGGAGCTGGATCCCCGAGGTCGGCGACGGACGCGAGGCGGCCAAGGCGCTCCCAGCCCCCCTGCCGCCGGTCACGGTGCGCATCGTCACCGCTACCGAAACCCCCCCGCCACCCGAGATCATCGTGGAACCGACGCCGGTGAACGTGGACATGACGCCCGTCGTCGGGGCGATCAGCGCGATGCAGGCCTCGTTTGCCAGTGAGTCCGCCAAGACCCGCGCTGCGTTCAACGTGGAGCCACCCGCCGCACCCATCGTCAACGTTGATATGGCACCCGTGACAAGCGCGCTGAAAGCACTTCGCGCGGACATCGACGCGGTCAAGCGCGAGGTTCGCAAGCCGCGGACCCGGAAGCTGCTGCGTGACGAGTTCGGCCGACCGACGGGCTCGCAGGAGGTCAGCGATGACGGAAAGGACGAATAGATGCACCGCGTAACCCCCCCGAAGCCCGAGATCCGCGGCGTGGGCCGTGTCCTGTATCGCTGCGCCACCTGCGGCGAGCAGATGGAACCAGAGGCGGCCGTGATCGTGGCCGACCGCTCCTATCATTCCGACCACGCCCCCAAGGAGAAGACCGATGGCCGCTGATCCACGCCTTACCGACCTCGCTGCCAGCGCCGCCGCGGATGCTGTCGTCGACCGCATCGACACTGGCGGGGCGGGGACGATCAAGATTTACAGCGCAACCATTCCGACCAACGCCGACACCGCGGTCGGCGCGCAAGTGCTGCTCGCCACGCTGACCTTCAGCGCAACCGCCTTCGGCGCAGCGAGCGCCGGCGTTGCCACGGCCGCGGCGATCACGTCCGACACCTCGGCCGATGCGACTCAGACGGCTGCTTGGGCGCGCATCGCGAACGGCGCCGGGACGACGCAAATGGACGTCACGGTCGGCACGGCCGGCGAGGACATCAACTTCAACACCGTCGCGTTCGTCGCGGGCGCCACGGTCAGCATCACGAGCCTCACGTACACCCAGCCCAAGACCTGATCGGCGGCTAGCCAAAGGAGACACACCCATGCGCCGCATCCTCGTGGGCCTCGCGCTCGCCCTGCTCATCGCCTCACCGGTCGCCGCTCGGCCACTGGCGGCCATTACCGCTGGGGATGGTCCATTCTCGTTCTGGACCTCATACGCCACCGCTGATGTCGTGGCCTCGTGGGCGCCCCCGAAGGGTCGCCAGCCCGACATGGGCTACTGGGCCAAGGCTGAATGCTTTGCCACTGCCGATACCGTGACGGGACGGGGGATCGGCGACATCGTATATGCCCAGTTCGCGGACTTGTCCGTGCCCCTCGTCCAGTCCGGTTTTACCTTCGGTCCCACGCCGTCGTGGTCCGGTGGCGGGTCGCGCTGCACAATCACGCTGCTCGGGTTGGACAACGGGGCATTCTCGCCTCCGCTCGCATCGGCCGAGTTCATCGTTGTTCCCTGACCGTTCGAGTCGGTAGATGGCCGCACCGACCTACGTCTCTGCCTCGCCCGGGACCGCGGACGCGGCCGGGGCGTGGAGCCATACCATCTCGGGGACGGTCCCAGCCGCGGGGCGGTTCTACATCGTCCAGATACTTCAGGACGGCGCGACAAACGGCGCTATCTCGGCAGTCGTCGGGACGAACATCGAGAACCTTGCCGGGACGGATGACGTCTGGACGCAAATCCCCGGCACGAACGCAGACGGTTCGCATCCCGTGGGTGCTTCTGGCGCGGCGCGCCAGTTCCTCTACGCCGGACGGGCGCTCTCCAGTACCAACCCAACGATTTCGGGCGCCAACTCCACCTCCGAAGACCTCTTTATCAAGGCCGTGCGGTTCGACGATGTTTCGACCGGAACCACCCTCGGGACGGTTATCGAGAACGCCACTGCCGGGGCAACCGCGAACGGCGTCGCAACCTCGGCCACCGCGGCTGATACCGGGGTCACGACGCTCGGCGTGGACCGGCTCGCCCTGAACTTCGTCGCCGTCAACAACGACAATCCCATCGCGGAGTTCTCCGGGCAGTCGGGCGGTACATGGGTCGAGCGCTACGAATACCCTGACTCGGCCGGTACCGACGGCTGCCTCCAACTCCAGACCGCCGCGATGGCGAGCGCTGGCACGATTGACGGCGGGACAGCCTCGATCACCAACAGTGACTCGTGGGGCGTCGTCGGCTTCGCGCTCATCGGGACGACCGTAGAAGCAGCCGACCGCGTGCCGCGTTTCTCCCCCTACCCCCAACTGCTAGCTCACTGAGGCTCCACCCATGTCCATGTCACAGGTCTACGTCGTCACGATGGAGAACGTGACCATCGTTGCCGATGCCACGCTCGTCATCGTCCACGCAGCGGCTGCGTGGGCTTCGCGCGGGTCGTTGCTCGAAGTCCTCCGAGTCACGGTGAGCCAGAACGAGACGGAGACGAGCCAGCAACTTGGCGTGATCTGCGCACAGAAGGCGTCCGCCTTCGGCACCTACACGGCGACCACGCCTGCGCCGCTCGCCCTCGGCACGGTGGCCTCGGCCATCGCCGGAGGCACGGCAGGAGCAGCCGCGACGGCTGGCACCAATGCGTCCGCGGAGGGGGCGGGCACCGTCACGACCTCATGGGCCGAGGGCTTCAATAACCTGAACGGCTACCTGTGGGTGCCGACCCCGGAGGAGCGCGTCATTATCGGTCCCGATCTCGCGTTCATCGTGAAGCTCCGGGGCACGCCGACGACGCTGACCGGCTGGAACGCAACGCTCACGTTTGCCGAACTGACCTAACCCATGCCGGGGCTTTTCCGGCGCCCGCCGCAGCCGCAACAGCGCCCGTCGCGGATCATCCCACCTGCGCCGCCCACGACCGGCACCGGCGCCATCGCGGTTCCCGCTGCGTCCGTCGCGGGCGTTGGCACGCACCCGTTCACGGCCACGGGTGCTGTCACAAGTGCTGCGCCGTTGGTGGCTGGCGTCGGCGAACTCATCTTCACGGCCACCGGGGCCGTCAGCGTCCCCGCCCCGGCCGTCGCCGGCGTCGGCGCCCATCCGTACACGGCTACCGGTGCCGTCACGCTCCCAGCCCCAATCGTCGCGGGCACCGGCGAGCTTGTCCTGACGGCCACGGGCGCCATCTCCGGGCAAGCGCCAACCGTCGCTGGTACGGGTGCCGAAGTCTTCACCGCCACTGGCGCCGTCACAAGTGCCGCGCCGTTGGTCGCAGGCGTCGGCGAACTCATTTTCACGGCGACCGGTGCCGTCGGCGTCCCGGCCGCGACGTTCATCGGGTCGGGCGCGCTCGTGCTCACCGGCTCGGGAAGCATCGTCATCCCATCGGCCACCATCCTCGGCGCCGGGACCGCGAGCGGCGCTCCGACTGGCACGGGTGCCATCACTGGACAGGCACCGACCGTCGCCGGGTCCGGCACGCACACCGGAGTCGGCGCCGCAGATGACACCGCCGCCCTGAAGCCAGGCGTGCGCGGCGCCTCCGCGAGTCCGGCCTACACCCCGTGGATCCAACTGATGTACCCGCGGCGTCCCGACGAAGAGGACGAAGAAGAGGACGAATGGCAGGCCATGCTGGCGCTGCTGCTCTAACGAGGTTTCCCGATGATCGAACCCGTCCGTTTCGCCAAGGGCTCCGACAGCATCGTCGAGGGCTGGGGCATGCCGTTCTACGGCCCGTTCGAGGGGCCTGACGGCATCGGCCGCGACTTCGATGCGGAGTTCTTCAGCCCCGCGACTGATTTCCTGTTCGACTGGTTCCGGGGCGAGCGCCCGACGCTCTACCAACACACCTGGGACAAGGGCATTGGCACGGACCGGCTCGGCGGGGTCGTGAGCCACGAGGCGCTCGATCGGGGCATCTGGACGCGCGCCCAGCTCGACATCCGGTCCAAGTGGTACGACGCCATCCGCGACCTCATCGGCAACGATGGGCTGTCGTTCTCCAGCGGTGCCTACCCGGCCGGCGTCGCGGTCGCGAAGTCCGGCGAGATCCTCCGTTGGCCGTGGGTCGAGCTGACCCTCACGCCGACGCCGGCCAACCCCTACGCCAGCATCGCGGCCATGAAGTCGATGGACCCACCGCCGCTCGTGGTGAGCAACGCCCCAGCCTTCGCTAGCGCCGAGCTTTCCATCGACCCCGGCGAAACGATCACCGTCGCCCGACGCCGCCTGCTCATCGTGGGCGTGCGCCACTAACCCTTGCCGTCTTGGCGGGCGCGTCAGACCCGCACGTGCGCTCACCGTCAACCCCCATGCGCTCGCTAAGAGGACCTGTTTCACCATGTCTGAAGACACCATCGAGAGCGTGGAGCTTTCGGACGATGCGACCGACGCGATCGCTGAGGCCGTAGCCGCCAAGCTCGCCCATACCCCGGAGCCCCCGGCGGACGCCACGAAGGGCATCGACCTCGACGCCCTGGCGACGAAGATCGCCGGCCTCCTGACCCCCAAGCGGACGGAGATCGACGAGGGCGGCGTCAAGGCCAAGCCCGGCGAGTCCGTCTACTACGGCGGCGAGGACAAGTACACCGCGGTCGGCGGCAGCGATGCCGAGATCGCCACGAACCTGTTCATCGCCAAGACGATGGTCGAAACCGCGTCGCATTCCGGCACGCGAGAGCGGGTCAGCCCGCGCTTCCGGGAAGTCATGGAGGGAGCCGCACAGAAGGCTCTCGCCGGGACTCCCGAGCCGATCCCGACCTACGCCAAGTCCGGCTATGGCGGCATGAAGGCCGTTGACCCCGATCGCTTCGTGTCGAACGGCTTCGCGGCCCTCCGAAGCGAGGCCCGGGCCAAGGCCATGACCTCGACCGGCGCCAATGCCGGTGATGAGTGGGTGCCGACGTTCGCCAGCTCCGAGCTGTGGCGGGATGTCCACCTTGAGACCGCCGTCGCCGCGGCGCTCGATCGGGTGGCAATGCCGACCAACCCGTACACCCTGCCGACGCTCGACTCTGACGTGACCTTCAAGTACGCCAGCGCCGAGAACACCGCGGTAACCGCGTCGGACCTCAACACCGGCGCAGCCACCCTGACGGCGGCCAAGATCATGGCCGAGGTCGACTTCTCGACCGAGGTCACCGAGGACTCGATCATCCCGATCGTGCCCGCCATCCGTGCCAACCTCGTGCGCCGAGCCGCGCAGACGATCGATGACCTCATCGTCAGCGGCGACACCGAGACCGGCGGCACCGGCAACGTCAACCTCGACGATGCCGCTCCGACCGCGGGCGACTTCTTCCTGGCCCTCAATGGGATGCGGAAGTTCGCCATCGTTACGAACACCGGCCAGGTGAGCAACGTCGCGGCCGCCATCACCACGACGAACTTCAACACGATCCGCGGGCTCCTCGGACGCTACGGCGCCCGACCGTCGGATCTGCGGATCGTCGTCGGTCAGTCCACCCTGAACACGATGTACGACATCGCGTCCGTTCGGACGATCGATGTCTACGGCCCGAACGCCACCATCGTCCAGGGCGAGCTGGCGCGGTTCTTCGGCATCCCGATCCTCAGCTATGAGGCGATCCCGCTCCTGACCTCCGACAAGGTCGAGGCCGACGGCAAGGCGTCCACCACGGGCTCCAACAACACCCTCGGCTGGATCCTCTTGTTCAACCGCAACGGCTGGAAGCTCGGCTTCCGACGCGAGCTAGTGATCGAGAGCTGGCGGGACATCAAGAAGGACCAGAACGTGCTCACCGCGTCCTTCCGGCAGGCGCTCATCCCGTCGGGCATCGTCACGACCCACACGGCCGTCGGCCGCAACGTGACCGTCTAACCCTCCAGGGCCGGGAAGTTCCCCCGGGCTTCCCGGCCCGCCAACCTGTAGGAGCGCACCTGTGCCTGATCGCACCCTCGTCACGTTCCCGCGGACGGCGTCGGTCGCGTCGAACTTCGATTACACGACGACGCACCAGCGCGTGGTCGTGGCCGAGGCCGGCACGATCCGCTCCGCCTACGCCTTTGCTACCTCCGTGACCTCGAATGGGACCTTCCCGTCCAAGGTCGACTTCTTCCTCCAGCCCTCGGCTCCGGCGCTCGGCTCGAACACGGCGACCACCATCCTCGTGACCCCGATCACCGTGCCGCTCGACCTCAGCAGCGCAGCCGGCACGATCCGGGCATCCAACGCTCGCGTCGCGGCCGGCGACATGCTGGAACTGCGAACGAGCGTCAGCCCGACCAACGGCGAACTCATCAACGTCGGCGGCACGCTGTCGATCGAAAGGGACTGACAATGAGCGAACGCGGCAAGGCTCGCTACACGTTCATCAGCGCCGGGTCGAACACGTCGGTCGGCACCGGTGCCCGGACGCTCTACCGGATTGCTGGATCACAGACCGGCGCCGTCGTTCGTGTCGAGGACGGCGACATGGGCCAGAGCCCGAACTTCAACGGCGCCGGCGACACCGACACCGTCTACATCGGAACGATCCCAGCCGACTTCGGACCGGGGATCGGGTTCAACAGTCAACTCAACGTCGCCGCGACGTCGAACGCTCGCCTGACGATAATTTGGGAGTAGCGCGTGTCCGCCTACACTTCCCTCGCTGCTCTCAAGGAAGCCGTCGGCCTCAAGGGCGCGGCGTCAGACGACGACGATGACGGGATCCTGACGTCGATTGTCTACCGTGCGTCCGCGCGCGTTGACGGCTTCCTAGAGCAGAACCGGACGGGGTATGTGGGCTTCGCCAGCTCGTCGAACTCGCGGACGGCGGTCGGGAGCAATACCCGCGTCTACGATGGCACGGGCACCGATACCCTGTTCATCGACGACTTCCAGACCGTCGCCACGGTCTCGGTCGATGAACAGACCGTGTCCAGCAACTCATGGCGGCTGTGGCCGTACAACGAGAGCCCCAAGCGGGCGCTCATCTACGCTGAACCAGCTACCTCTCTCCGGGGCCTCATCGTCGATCACTGGACGCGGGGCACGGCCAACGTCGGGATCACCGGCTACGCCGGGCTCGACCACGTCCCCAACGACGTGGAGCAAACGACGATCAGCATCGCCGTCATCTATTGGCGCCGCTATCAGCAGGGCGATCAGTCGGTGACCGTGAGCCCACAGGGTGTCCGCGGCTTCATCGAGTCCGATCCCGAGGTCGAGGGTCTGCTGTGGTCCGGGCTGTCCGGCTGGATCAGTCCGGGGGTGTGGGGTGGCTGAGCCGTTCATCCGAGTTACGATATCGGGAACTGAGGAGCTGCAAGAGTTGCTCTCACCGGCTCGCCTGCATCGCGCCGTCAAGATTGGACTGATCCACGCTGCTGCCCGAGTGGAACGAGCCGCAAAGATCGCCGTTCACTCGCCTGACAACCCCTACATCGGCAAGGCCGGATACAGCGTTGCAACCGGGCGTCTTCAGGCATCCATCGGATCGTCGGATGTTCGGGGCTCAGGTCCTGACTTAGAGATCGCGGTCGGCACACCCTACGGCAAGACAGGCGCGCGTGGCGGCGTGTTCAGTCGATCAGATCGCGTCGTTATCGGAGGGAAGGTTCGTAGAGGACGAACCGGTGCCAAATATGCGGTCGGACCGCGCGGCGGCGTCAAGGTGATCGGCGGAAGGAACAAGAGCGACCCGCAGATTTATGGGCCTGTTGAAGAGAGACGGCACCCGTTCCTCGGTCCTGCGTTGGACAATAACCGATTGGGCATTACCCGCGACCTCGAAGACGCGCTAGAAACCGAACTTAGTTTCGGAGGGCTCAGGCGGCCCATGGGGGTCGGTAAGTGACCGAGACGATCTCGATCATCATCCGGGTCCTCGACATCGAGCGCTTCCGGCTCCTCGTGTGGGAGCTGCGGATGCTGATCGACGCGATGCGCCTCATCAATGATCCGCGGGCCGCCGACCTCGAACGCATCCTCGATCGGTGCACCGACAACGTGGACGACTGATGGCCCTGACGCTCGACATCGACGCCCTCCTCGCCACGATCACCGCCACGGCCTCGGGGATCAGCGGCATCCGTTCGGCCCTCGACTACGATGCCTGGCCAGACGCGCCCGGGGGCATGTACAACAAAGACCAGGCGCTCCACCTCACCGGCTTCCCGGAGGAGGGGCAGGGCTGGCGCTACATTCCGCGCGGCATCGACCTCAGCGAGTATGAGATCGAGATCCCCCTCTACACCGTCATCATCCCGGCGGCCCAGGTGAAGCGCAGCCGCCAGTGGGCGGCGCCGTACATCGACAGGTACCGGACCGCGTTCGACACGCGGACCTCGATCCTCGGCGTCGGAACCGGCAACACCGGCTCGCTCCTCTACGTCGGCGGCAGGGTGGTCCGACAGATCCCCGACTGGCCGGGATATGACGGCTGGTACATGTTGCGACACAGCCTCATGGCCCACGTCAAGGGCAGCGTCGACCGCGGCTAGATAGGCCGCTCCGCGCCCTCCCCGATCACACGTCCCCGGACCGCCGGGGCTTCATGGAGCCCCGGGCAAAGAGCGCTGTCCGGGGCTTCACCCTACCCCGCGCTCAAAGATGGAGGCAGCGCTCGCCCCATGGTCACCTACGCGCTCACAGAAGGCATCTTTCGGACGCCCCGAGGCCTCCCGGTCCGGTTCCGCTACCGGCTGGACACGAACGACTGGAATACCCTCAACGCCTGTCTCACCGAAGACGAGTACGACCTCCGCGGCCTCGCGCTGTCCGGCCACGCGGTGGATATCGGCGGCTACCTCGGCGGCGTCGGGATCGGCCTCGCGCTCGACAATCCCGGCCTCCGGGTGACGATCCTGGAACCCGTCCCGTCCAACGTCGAACTGACCCGCTGGGCCATCGAGGCAAACGGCGTGACGGATCAGGTGACGCTGCTGGACTGCGCCGCCGGGGGCCCCGCCGATCGCACGACGGTCGTGTCCTTCGGCTATCGCGGCGAGCCGCACCTGGAGCACCACGCCTTCGTCGGCAACACGACGCTGGTGTATGAATATCCAGACTCCCACGATCATGACGAACTCGAAGTGGCCTGCGTGTCACTCGGCGCGCTCGGGCCGATCGACTTCCTGAAGATCGACTGCGAGGGCTGCGAGTGGGCGGTCCTGACGGACCCCACAACGGCCCACATCGCCCGCATCCACGGGGAGTGGCATTCGGTCAAGGGCCACACCCAGGGCGACCTCCTGGCGCTTCTGGGCGCGTCGCATGAGGTGACGTTCTCCGGGCCTGTCGAGGGGCCGGGCGGGTTCGTGGCGGTGCGCCGTGGCTAACATCCTGATCGTGCTCTGGCACAGCATCGAGGAAGCGGACCAGCTCCGGCTCCTCACCGAGATCGGTCACAACGTCCACTCCATCGGGGCCTACAGCGACCCGCGCAATCCGGGCGACGACAAGCGGCCCGCGTTGCCCGACGTGCCCTACTTCGCGGACCTCCATGCCGCCACCACCAGAGCCTACGCGGCCGGGATCGAACCGAAACAGGCGCTTCCGCCGGAACTGCTCGACTGGGCGGACACGATCATCTATCACCACCGGCTGGAGGACCTGTATGCCCAGTGGGACGAGCGGATCGCACCCTGGCTCGCGTCCGGCAGTCACCGCCGCGTCATCTGGCGGACGGTCGGCCAGTCGGTTGCCAACAACGAGGCCGAGGCTGCGCCGTTCCGCGCTCGCGGGCTGGAGGTGGTCCGCTACAGCCCGAAGGAAGCGAACATCCCCGGCTACGTGGGCGCCGATGCGCTGATCCGGTTCTACAAAGACCCGGCCGAATGGTCCGGCTGGACGGGTGAGGAGCCCGTCGTCATCAACGTGACCCAGCACCTCCGGGCGCGCGATCCGTACACCAACTGGTGGTTCTGGGAAGCGGCCACCGAAGGGCTCCTCCGGATGCCGCTCGGCCCCGGCTCCGAGGACATCGGCGGACCCGGCGCGCTGACCTATGACGAGATGAAGGCGTGGCTCCGGCGGGGCAAGGTCTATCTCTACACCGGCACGCAGCCCGCGTCCTACACCCTCGGGCTCATGGAGGCGATGATGACCGGCATCCCGGTCGTGTCGATCGCCCCGCAGTTCATGGACGTGTTCCCCTACGGCCCGGAGCTGTTCGAAGGCCACGAGATCGCCGGCAACTGCGGCACGACGATGGACGGGCACGTCCGCTCGAACGAGCAAGTCGTTGCGAATACCCGGCAGATCGTCTCGGACTTTCTCGCGAAGGATCTTGCGTGGGAGTCCAACCGGACGCGGACGCGAGCCATCGAACTGTTCGGCCGCGAGACGATCGGGGCGCAATGGAAGGCGTTTCTCGGGTGAGAGCCCTCCTCGATCGTCATCAGGGTGACCTGTTCTACGCCCTTCAACTCCTATTCGATAAGCTTGACATTGAGGTCTTTGCACCTATCGGCGACGCATTCTGGGACGAGGGGTACTGGCAGTTCGGCCATCAGCACCTCGGGCGGGCGCTCGCGGATCAGTTCCTCGGGATCGACGCCAAGTACGAACCGGGCCCCCTGTTTCACGCGACGTTCGACCCGGCCCACCCCGAGCGACTGATCCGGTGCGTCACGCTGGAGCAGTTCCGGGCGATGTCCGACTGGACGCACATCGTTGCCACGGTCCAGGACAACCAAGCAGGGTTCGCCCGACTGGCGGCAGAGGTCGGCGCGAAGTACGTTTACCAGGTCGGCAACACCCGTCAGGAGGTTGACTGGGGCCTCGACCCGCTGGCGCTCGTCAGCTCAGAGGTCCCGATCACCGGGCGTGGCGTGCGGATGCACCAACCGTTTGACCACGCAACGACCTTCCGCTACCGGGACACGGCGGAGGCGCAGCCGGTCGTCAGTTCGTTTGTCAATCTCATGCCCCGTCTTGACGAGTGGCCGGACACCGCGGCGCTGCTCGCGCACCTGCCGTTCGCGTCGCGGATCTACGGCATCGACGGCACGGATGGCAACATTCATCCAGTCGCGGAGATCGCGGAGCGCATGGCGCGTTCGGCCTTCGGGCTTCACGTCAAGCCGACCGGCGACGGGTTCGGCCATGTGCTCCACAACTGGGCGGCGATCGGACGGCCGCTGATCGGGCGCGGGCGGTACTACGCGGGCCAACTCGGCGAACGGTTCTGGCAGGACGGCGTGACCTGCATCGACATGGACGCCCGATCGGTGGAGGACACCGCCGCGCTGATCCGTGAGATCTGGGCCGACCGCCCCCGGTACGAGACGATGTGCCGCGCAATCCGATCGGAGTTCGATCAGATCGACTGGGAGGCCGAGGCCGAGGCCGTGCGGGGGCTGCTCCTGTGAACCTGCTTTTGGTCAGTGATTTGGCCGCGACGGGCTTCGGACGTGTGGGCCGGGAACTCGCGACACGGCTACTCGGGCTCGGCTGGGACGTGCGGATCATCGGGATCAACTGGCGCGGGGTCGATGGCGAGATCAGCGCCGTTATCGGCAAGGGCACGATCGAGCAGCAGGCCGAGCGGATCGAGCGAAAGATCGCCGAGTTTCGGGCCGATCCGCTGATTGACCGGATCATGCCGGCCAACGTGGCGGGCGACGGGATGGGCCATAACCTCACCACCCCTGCCCTTGACGGCCGCCTGTGGCCGGGCTGGAAGCCGGACGCGGCGATCGTCGTGGCCGACCCGCGGGCGATGTGGCTCCGGCTCATCACCGACGAAGGCGCCATCGGTCGGGCCGGCATCCCGATCCTCAACTACGTCCCGATCGAAGGGGCGGGGCTGCCGAACGACTGGAAGCTCATCTGGGATCACGTCACGCCGGTCGCCATGTCCACCTTCGGCCAGGCCCAGCTCGAAACGCTGACCGGCAAGCCGGTGGCGCTCGCCCACCACGGCGTGTCGGATGCCTTCCGTCCCCTCAGCCCCGCTGATCCGGGCACCTTCCGGGGTAAGCCGGTCACATCGCGCGACGGGGCCAAGGAAGCAATCGGCTACCGCGGGCGACGGATCATCCTGCGAACCGATCGGTTCATCCTTCGCAAGAACTACCCGGCCTGGTTTCGGACCCTGCGCCCGGTCCTCGCGACGCGGCCCGACCTCATCGCGCTCGCCCACACCGTGCCCCTCGACGATTCAGGGCAGGGCAACATCTGGCAGCTCATCAGCCGCGAGGCAGACGCCCGAGCAATCGGCGTAGGGCCGTCGGGCGACGCGATCTGGGAGCATCCCCAGTTCCGGCTCACCGGCTGGCACAACAGCTTCACCGGCCTCAGCGACGATGAGTTGCGGGTCCTCTACTGCGCGGCCGATCTGCTCGTGTCTCCAACGATGGCCGAGGGCTTTGGTCTGACCCTCGCGGAAGCGATGGGCTGCGGTGTCCCGGTCATCGCGACCGACTACTCCGCAGTGTCCGAGGTGGTTGGTCCGGGCGGCGTGCTCATCAAGCCGGATCGGCTGTTCACGAACCCCTACGCCCATGAGTGGGCGCTCGTGGATGAGCCGGCGATGACGGCGGCAATCGAAGCGCTCATCGACCGCCCTGCCCGGCTTCGGGCACTCGGACAGGCCGGGCGTCGTCACGTCGGGCAGTTCACCTGGGCTGCCACGGCGGCCATCTTCGACGGCCTCCTGCGAGGTCGAGCCGCAGTCGCGGCATAACACCAACGCCCGGAGCGCTCACCGGGACCCAAGGCAATCCGCGACAGCGGAGCACGAAAGGCTCGGTAGCATTTTGGGAGAACGTGCGTTCGCGTTCCTTCAGGGATCGCTCGAAACCTCAAAGGGCAGCAACGTCGCGGCCACTCGCGTCCTCTTGGCGCGGTTGACCAACACGAACTTCAACCAGCCGCGGGAGTTCATCGAAGAGGACCGCGGCTCCCTCGTGGCCGCGGGCCGGTTCGTCGCGGGCGTGAAGGACTACACCTTCACGGTCGAGGGACCGTCCAACTACGAGCAGCTCGGCTGGTTCCTCGAAACGGCGATCCGCGGCTCCGTCGCAGCGTCCACCGTCGGCACGACGGGCAAGCGCTACATCTTTTCCCCCAACACGACGACGACCGGCGACGACCTCCAGGCGGCCAGCTTCGAGTTCGGTGACGACACCCAGGGCTACCTCATGCGCTACTGCGAGGCGACCGGCTGGGAACTTGGCTTCGATACCCTCGCGGTGGGTCAGGCCACGCCGCTCAACATGAGCCTCAACTACGTCACCCAGAGCCTGTCGTCGAACACCAAGACCGCGGGGCTCACGGCACCCTCGGTCAACAGCATCCTCGCCACCGGCGGGACCTTCGCGATCGGCGCCACCTCGACGGGCTTCGGTTCCCTCGCGGCACTGACCGGCTCGCTTCGCAGCTTCCGGGCCTCGGGCGATAACCGACTCGGACGCAAGGTCATGGTCGGCGACGGCGTGACGTACAGCAACATCGGCCGAGGCCGCCGAGTCATCACCGGCGAGATGACGTTCGAGGGCAACGCCGATGGGGTCTCGCGCTTCGTCGAGTGGGACCTCGCGACCGAGAAGCGCATCCGGCTCCAGTTCGCAGGCCCGACGATCTCGGGTTCCAGCCCCACGACCGCCTACCAGCTCTGGATCGACGGCCGGATCCTGTTCACCTCGCCCTTCGATCCGATCGGTGAGGTCGATACCAACACCGTCTACCGGACGGCGTTCCGGTTCCTCGAAGACGCCAGCCACAACACGACCAAGTCGGACATCACGGTCACTCTGACCAATGCCGAGGCTTCGTACACCTAAGCCTGAATAGGAGCGCTCACTATGCGGGTCCGCACGTTCACCGTCCCCTTCGCGAAGATCGTCGGAGAGGACGCCCACGAACTCGAATTCGGGCCGGATGATTACCTCGTCATCCGGCCCCTGTTCGGGCTGTCCAAGACCGAGATCGAAGCCTGGGCCGAGCGGATCGGCGAGGTCGAGAAGCTCGGGACCGATCCGGAGGCCATCGCGGCGGCAGACCAACTGATCCTCGACCTCCTCGGCGCAGCCGTCCTGACGTGGCACCTCGACGGTCCGGATGGACCGATCGAGAAACCCGGCACCCCCGAGGCGCTGAACGCCCTTCCCGGCGCTCTGGCGGGCTCCCTGTACCGCTTCCTCACGACGTATCGGGGGGAGGCGACCGCAAACCCTACGACCCGCGGCTAGCCCGCGCGGCTGCCGCAGGCGAGGGGATCTGGTCGCCACTCGCGACGGCGTACCTCGCCCGGCGCTTCAACGAGCACTTCGGGGCGGGCACCGCTACCTACGTCGAGGTCCGCGACGAGTTCTCGGCCGATGAGTTCGACGGCTGGCTCGCGTTCTACGACGAGTGGGACAAGCGCAAGGCCGAGCGCGAGGAAGCCGCCGCCCAGAAGACGGCCATGAACGCGGCGGCTGCCGCACTTCGGGGGTAGCGCTCGCTCCCTCGAAAGGACCCGATGGTGAGCACATCCCTTGAGATCGTAATCTCGGCTCGGGACAATTTCTCCGCGACGGCCGGCCGGGTCACGGGCGCGCTCGACCGGATGAACGCATCCGCGGGTCGGGTCGGGCGGGGCGTCGGACAGGTCGCCGGCGGGCTGTCGCGGCTCGCCTTCGTCGCGGGCGGCGTTGCCGCTGCCGGACTTATCGCGTCCGCGCGGGCGGCAATCAGCTTCGAGGATGCCTTCGCCGGGGTCCGCAAGACGGCGGACCTCACCGAGGCCGAGTTCACCGACCTCGCCAAGTCGTTCCGCTCGATGTCCACCGAGATCCCGATCTCGGCCAATGAACTGGCCCGCCTCGGCGAGATCGCCGGCGCGCTGGGCATCACGGGCGTGGCGAACATCCGCGAGTTCTCCCGCGTCACGGCGCTGCTCGGGGTCACGACCGACCTGAGCGCCGATGCTGCCGCAACCTCGCTCGGTCACATCGCGACCGTCCTCCGGCTCACCGGCAAAGACTATGACGCCTTCGCCGATGCCCTCGTCAACCTCGGTAACAAGGGGGCCTCGACCGAGAGTCAGATCGCCCAGATCGCGGAGCGTGCCGCGGGCGGCGCGGCGACGGTCGGGCTCGCGACGAACGAACTCCTCGCCTGGTCGGCAGCCATCGCCAACATCGGCGTCGAGGCCGAGGCCGGCGGTACGAACTTCCAGAAGATCCTCATCGAGGCCGTGAAATTCGCCGCCCAGGGCGGGGAGGAACTGAAGACACTCGCGGCGGTGTCCGGTGTCACCGCGAAGCAATGGAAGGCCGACTTCGGGACGAACCCGTCGTCGGCCTTGTCTCAGTTTGTCCAGGGTCTCGGCAAGCTGAACAAAGAACAGCAGGTGCTCGCCCTCGATGTGCTCGGCTGGGCCGACCAGCGGACGGCACGCATCCTGCTCGGGCTCGCTGCGAACACCGACAACCTGACGCAAGCGTTCATCAACGCCGGCGCGGCGTCGGAGGGTGCCCTCGGTGTCGAGGCGCAGAAGCGGTTCGATACCCTCGCGTCGAAGCTGACCATCCTCAAGAACACGTTCTTTGAGGCGGCCCTGACGGTCGGCGAGGGATTCACGCCGGCGCTTGGGCGGGCGGCCGAGAAGCTCCGCGCGTTCATCTCCTTCGACACGACGAAATCCGATCTGCGCAAGCTCGGCACGGACATCGGCGCGGCCCTCGACAGCATTGATTGGGCGGGCGTGCTCGCCGGCGCGAAGACGTTCGTCAGTCTGCTCAAAGACGCGTTCACGATCCTCAACGCCCTGCCCAGCCAGATCAAGCTCGGCGGGGCGGCGCTCATCACGGCGTTCAATGCCCCGATCATCGGCCCGGCCTTCTCCCAGATCGGCAAGGGCCTCGGCAACGTCGCGCTCGGACTCGCCACTGGCGCCGGGCAGCTCGCGGGCGGCAAGGTCGGCGGGGCGCTCGGCCTGTTTGCGCAACCCGTCCGCGTCGTCAACTGGCCGGTCGGGTTCGGGATGGGCGGAGCCACTGGAGGTGGTGCAGGCGGGGCTGTCGGAGGCGCCGGGAAACTTGCGCTACTCGGGCCTCTGAGCATCGCGGCTGCGGCCGTCGTGGCGGGCGTGATTGCATCCGGCGTAACCGATCCGCGGCACCAGCAGGTCGATCCACGGACAGGACGGAGCCGGACCTTCCGCGGGACGAACGTTGCCGAGGAACAGATCGCCAACCTCGAACGGTCCATCGGCCCACTGACCGAGCGCGCGGCTCAGGGCGACAAGATGGCGGCCCGCCAGCTTGCCGCAATTGAGGCCGAAATCAAGAGACTGCGCGGCGATCTGACCTCCCCCTCCGGCGCGGCGCTCCGCCGTGCCGGGGCCGACATCGACCGGGAACGTGCCGCCGCGCTCGCCGCCACTCATACCGACTGGCGGACGCGGGAGCAGGGCGGCGCGCCGTCCGTGGTCGTCAACCCACCGGAGAACTACATCACGCTCTACGTCACGGTCAAGGACATGATCACCAAGATCACGAGCCAACAGCGTGTCGGCCCGGCCACGGGCTCGCGCGGCGGCGCGCGGTCGTTCGGTCGGGCATGAGCCTCCAGATCCGCTACAACAGCGCAACCGAAGTCGCCGATGTCGTCACCGTCCGCATGGGCGTGTCGTTCAGCATGGCGGCCGAGGAAGGCGCCGTCGCGCAGAGTCAGATCGTCGTGGACGATACCGGCTCGACGCTGAACTACAAAGGGCTCCGGCGGCTGTACGCGTATGAGACAGCCGCGCAGGCGCACAACCAGATGGTGTTCAACGGCTACCTGCAAGAGCGGACGATCGGCCGGCAGCCCGCCGAAGGGCAGGACCAGGACGAAGCCATCACGGCGCTCGATCGGCGCTGGAACCTCACCGTCGCCGATACCAACTCGCTCATGTCGCGGCGGCTCATTACCGGCCCGGACGGGGATCGACCGGCCGAGACGGACATCGCGCGCATCCAGTGGCTGCTCGACTCCAACGACGCCTATCTCAGCAACCCGCAGGACACCTGGACGAACCCGAGCCCGTACATCGACACCGCCGGGCCGATCGACATGGACGCGGCGGATCTGCGCGGCCAGACGGCGTTCGATGTTCTCAATGATTGCGCGCAGCGCTCCGGCAAGCTCTGGTTCGCCCAGTATTACGAGGCGAACGACACCGTCCCGCCGACGAACAACGGGAGCATCGCGCTCCACTACTACCCCACCGGAAGCACCTACTACAGCTCCACGCTGAAACTGTCGAACGTCACCGGTGACGCCGACAACATCACGACGTTCTATGTCCTGCCGGACGCGCTGCTGTCGCGCGATCCGTCGCGGGCATACTCGGGTGTCTACCTGACCTATGACGGGGGCTCGACCTACCAGCAATCCACGCAGGCCGAGAACCTGTTTCAGCGGCGTGATGCGGCGGTATCCAACCCGAATATCAAGACGGCGGCGAAAGCGACGGCGCTGGCGACACGCTACCTATTCGAGACACGCTCCGAGGATGATCGGATCACCTGCCGCTTCGTCGTGGCCAAGCAGTACGTCAATGATCTCCGCGAGGGCCAGCGGCTCCAGGTCAAGTTCAGCCACCTGCCGGGCTACACCGCCTATTCCTACGTCCGCTGCCTACGTCGGACGGTGACGCAACTCAACGACGACTTTTACGAGATCGCGGTGGAGCTCTCGCCGCAGAGTGGCTGCACGCCCGCCCCACTCCAGCAAGGCGAGTTCCTGTACCCCAGCGGCGCGCACGCCACCGAATTCCAAATGCCGTTCACGCCCGCGGCCGGGTCGTTCCTGCTCGCTTATATCGGCTACCGCCTCCACGCGTGGGCGACGCCGGCGGGCTGGACGCTCCACGATCAGCGCACCTCCGGCGACGACGTGACGGGCTGGGCCTGGAAGATCGCCGACGGCACCGAGGTCTACTTCGATACCGGCTACTCCACCAACAAGTACGGCTACGTCTACTCGCTCAGTTGCGCGTCCGGCGCACAGTCGCTGACCTCGACCTTCACCAACGGGACCGGCAACCAGATGACGGCTTCGGCCGTCAGCGCTCCCGGACCCGGCATCGTCCTCGGTGGCCTCGCCGTCTCGGGCGGCCCGGATAACGCCGACCACCGCGCCGGTGGTGCCTACCCCGTGGTGGTTCCAGGCTCGGGCTACACCCTCGTGTGGACCGGGCAGGAAGAGTACCACCCGATGATGTCCATCGTGTCCAAGAGCATCAGCGGGGCCGGGTCACACACGCCATCCGGCTACAAGGACGGCAACGCCGCGCCGTGGGTTTACAATACGGGCTCGTGGCAATTCATCGCGTGGGCGATCGCGATCACTGAATGAAGATCACCGACTACTCCCGGTCCTCGCCCGGTCTCATCCTCGGCACGGCCACCAACGCCAACGCCATCGGTGGCGTGTCGTTCTCCTCCAACGCCCTCCCTACTCCTGGCACGATCCTCGTCGCGATCAGTTCGAACATGTTCGAGTGGCGCGATGCGCTCGCGTTCGGCTCGAACACCAACGACGTGTCGAGCGTCGGGACGATGGGGGCCAGTGCATCGAACACGCGGGCCGATCACGTCCACCGGGGCGTCCACTCGATCTCCCATACGTCGAACACGTTCTACGGCGACGTGACCCTGACGGCCTCGGGGGGGTTGGGGATCACTGTCCCTACGCCGGGGACGCTCAATCTCTCGGCCCCTACCAGCGCAGGCGGTGGCGGTGGTGGTGGTGGGGTATCGACCGTTGACCAGGATATCTCGGCCGACTTCACGACGGCCAGTGACAACGCGTGGCACGACATCACGGGCCTGACGGGGATCTCCTTGGCGGACGGGACGTGGATCTGCTACGTAGACATCGAGACCGCCCATTCGACGCACTACGGACCCGTCTTCCGCGTGTGGGATGGGACAACCGTCTATGCCCAAGCCGGCATACTCGAGAGCAGTCCGATCACCTCCGCGGCGTCGACCCATTGGCACTTCAACTCGAAGCCGTTTGTCCTCGGTGGATCGGCGACGATGGCGGTCCAGGTCTTCTCTGACACGGCGTTCGCCATCAAGAAGTACCCGCTCCGAGGCGCTGATACCACGGTCGTCGCGACGCATGTCACGTTCTTGAAGATCGCCTGACGGAGTCATCACCTCAGGCATCATCCGGGTCCACGGGATCGCGAAGAGCTAGGCGGTAGGCACCGAGCGCCGTAATACCAGACCGCCGGCCCCCGACGAACGTGTCAGGCGCCGGCGGTCTCTTTGCGTTCCCGCAGAATAGGGCTTGACATCCGCGTAGCGTCTGCTATTCTGCCCACATGGCACAGGACACCACGACCCCTACGCAGACGCCTTGGCTCCAGTTGCGCCTGTCCACGGGCCTTTCTCAGCGAGAGGTCGAGCGGCGCATCGGCTGGGCCGATAAGCGCGGCCACCTGAGCCTCATTGAACGCGGCCTGCCGCCGACAGCCGAGCAGGCGCAGATCCTCCGCGCGTTCTACCTCGGGCTGGCCGCATGAGCAATCTCAACCTCGTCCGCCAAATCCGAGAGCGTCATGGCGCCGGGGAGAGTCAGGCCTCGATAAGCCGGGCCATGGGATGTTCCGAGACGGCTATCGGGCGCGTCGTCCACGGCCAGACGTGGCGACATGTCTAGGGACACCTGGGGCCACGCCCATCAGCCCATCGCCGGGGACCCCCGCACCACCGACTCGCGCAAGCGACCTCGGGGTGCGGGGCTGTTCTCGTTCTACGGCCGCGATCCGCTCGAGATCACCTGGCGCGAGCTCGCGTATGCGGTCCTGCCGGCACTCGCGGTGCTCGGGGGGCTCTGGCTCGCCCTCGTCTACGTCCTGACGGGCGGGCCGGCATGAACGACCTCGAGCGCGAGATTACGAAGAGGCTGAACGCCGATCCGACCATCCGCGCCCTTTTCAGCGGCCGTCAGCCGCGCTTCCGCTACTGGCAGACGCCAGACGGCGCGATGTTCGTCTACACCACCGAGGCATTCTCAGACTGCAAGTACGGCTCGGCCATCTACCAGCCGACTGGCGAGGGCTCGCGCTCGGGTCGCAAGGCTGTGACCGCGTGGGAGCCGATCCGCGAGGTTCACCACGCGACCCGCAAGGCGGCGAAGGCCCGCGCACTCGCGCTCTACGCGGCCCATGACAAGGCGCACCCGGAGTGGGGGTCTGCCCGAACGGCGGACTTAGAGAAACGCAACCTCGCGACTCGGCTCCGTTACTTTCAGAAGACCGGGCGCTGGCATGAGGAGATGGGCTGGGGTCCGGTGCCTACAGAGGCGATCACATGACGCTCGAGCGTCTCCTCTGCGCCCTTGGCTGGCACGACAGCGGCGAGCCGCGCCACGTCGGCTACCGGACGTTCCGCCTCTGCCGCCGACCGGACTGCGCGCGGTATTCGGTCCGGCGGGGCTGGGCACGATGAGCCTTCCTGCGGAGCGATCGATGCCGATCATCACGGCGACCTGGTCCGACATCCGGCGCGCCTGGCTGGTCGCCCTTCCGGGTGGCGTCGGGCTCGAGGCCCGCGACCAGACGGCCGCGGAGCAGCTCACCGCCAAGCACGCGCCCGGGTCGAGTCTCCGGTTCGTGCGGGGGTCCGACCGTGCCATACGCTGACCCGGAATCCCGGGCGTTCTTTCTGACGGCCGAAGTCGAGCGCGGCGCGCTCGACCCGGAGCCATCGCAGTCATTCAGTGCAGCAGGAGGTGCAAGGTGAACCAGCCGCTTCGTCAGGGTGACGTGTTCCTCATCCCGGTCGGTTCCGTCCCAGCAGGCTCGACCGAGGTCGATCGCGAGGGGGGCGCGGTGGTTCTGGCCTGGGGCGAAGTGACGGGTCATCGACATCAGATCGCGGGGCCGGCCGCGACGCTGCTCCGAACGGAGACCGACGACCGGTTCTTGCGGATCGTCGGGGCGCCGGTCGACCTCGTCCATGAGGAGCATTCCACGATCGAGATCGCGCCCGGCGAATACCGGGTCGTGATCGGGCGCGAGTGGTCCAGCGACATGGAGTCCCGTCAGGTGGTGGACTGATGCCCAAGGCGATCGCCTTCCTGACTGACGAGCAGCGCGCCCAGATGCCGGGTTGGGCGCGCAAGTGGATCGACATCGGCCTCTCGACCGAGCCGATGGACCTGCCTCGCTTCGATGCGGGAGCCCGAGCCTGCTATCGCTACGCCGGGCTCGATGAGCCTCGGGTCGTGGTGCCCGTCAGCTCGCCGATCGTCCTCGCGCTCGCCGCGCCGATTGCCTCGGCTGTTCTCGCGAGGTTCACGCCGACGGGGCGCCTCAAGAAGCAGGACGCGATCGAGGGCGCGGTCAGGGACGCGGTCGAGGGCGCGATCGAGGGCGCGATCGGGGGCGCGGTCGGGGTCGCGGTCAGGGGCGTCGGGGACGCGGTCGAGGGCGCGATCGGGGTCGCGGTCGGCGGCGCGGTCAGGGGCGCGATCGAGGACGCGGTCAGGGTCAGGGGCGCGATCGAGGGCGCGGTCGAGGACGCGGTCGAGGGCGCGGTCGGGGTCGCGGTCGGCGGCGCGGTCGGGGTCGCGGTCGAGGGCGCGGTCGGGGTCAGGGTCAGGGGCGTCGGCGGCGCGGTCGGCGGCGCGGTCAACGACGCGGTCAGGGTCAGGGGCGCGGTCGAGGGCGCGGTCAGGGACGCGGTCGAGGGCGCGGTCAGGGTCGCGGTCGGCGGCGCGGTCAACGACGCATGGTACCGCTATATCGGCGGTCAGTTCTGGGTTGGGAGCTGGTGGTGGTACGCATCGCCGTCGGTCGTCAGCTACCTGCGCGAGGTCTGCGGCCTGACTCTGCCTGGCGACCTGATGGACCGAGCGCTCGCCTACCAGGCGACGGCCGAGAGCGCGTGCTGGTGGTGGCCGCATCGCCAATTCGTGATGGTCAGCGACCGGCCGCTTCGGATCAACCTCGACGCGCGCGGTCGCCTCCACTCCGAGAGCGGGCCGGCGATCGTCTGGCGTGACGGCTGGGGTGTCTACGCGTGGCATGGCGTCCGGGTCGCGGCGAACGTCATCGACACGCCCGCCGAGACGATCACCGCGAAGTGGATCGCGGACGAACGGAACGCCGAGGTCCGCCGCGTCCTCGTCGAGCGGGTCGGGGCCGAACGCTACATGGTCCTCGCCGGCGGCGAGGTCGTCAACCGTGACGACTGGGGCACGCTCTGGGAGGTCACGCGGCCGGAGCCGATGCGGGTCGTCGAACTCCTGAACTCCACCCCGGAGCCGGACGGGTCGTCCAAGCGCTACTTCCTCCGCGTCCCGCATACCGCCGAGCGGCGGGACCCTGACCGATGCGTCGCCTGCGGCGCCGACCTCGCCGTCATCCCCAAGACGGCGCACGAGGCTGTGGCGTGGTCGTATTCCGTCTGTCCGGCCGACTATCGCCCGGCGGTCATGAGCTAAGCGATGGACGACTGTTCCGTCTTCGCAGTCCTCAACCACGCGGGCTATGGTCGCATGAGCAGCGGGCTGGCCCGCATCACACACATCGCCGGGGCGCCCGTAGCGGGCTGAGCAAGTCAGGGGCCGGTCGGAGCGTGGAGGTTCCGGCCGGTCCACCTAGAAGGAAGGAACGACATGGACGACATGGACGCGACTGGTCCAGAGACAACGCCGGGGCCGCGTGTGCGCAGCGAGGTATACATCACGCCCGCGACCAAGGTCGAGATGTATGACTTCGGCACCGGCGTCGGCCTTCGTATCGGCGAGTTCTACGAGTCGTATGCCTACATCGGACTCGGACACAATGCTGAGACGCGGCGCGATACCTGCGACCGCCTCATCACGGTCCTCACCGCGTGCCGCGATTTCATCGAAGACGAGACTGACCCCGAGGCGGTCCCGGCATGACCACCGCCGAGTGTCACGCCCTCGCCGTCGCCGTCGAAGAGCGGTACGCCGACCTCGTCCACGACCGGGCGTGGTATCGGGCGAACGGGCGGCGCTTCCTCGGAAACGTCGACGACTTGATCGCGGAGAACCGCGCAGCGATCCGGGAGGTTGTCCGCATCCGCTGGACGGCGCGGCGGGCGACCCGCCGGGCGGTGCACCCCCACCCCGGCCACGACATCGAGAACTGCGACGACTGCGCGAAGGCGTGGGAGTTCTACGGGATGCAGGTGGCGACGTGACGCTCGCCGTCCGCCAAGGCTCTCCGGAGTGGCTGGCCGCTCGCCGGGCGACCATCGGTAGCGCGGACATCCCGATCATCGTCGGGGAGTCGACGTACAAGAGCGCCCACACCCTCGGGGCCGAGAAGCTGGGTCGTATTGAGCCGCACGTCGATGACGAGACGCAAGAACTGTTCGACATCGGCCACCTCATGCAGCCGACATTGCTCCGCATTTACGAACGGAAGACCGGGCGCAAGGTCCGGGCCGCGCATGGCTGGCGCACCCACAAGCAGATCCCGTGGGCAACCGCCTCCCTCGATGGCGAGGCGCCCGTTCGTCGGGTGGTCGAGGCGAAGTGGACGAACTCTGCCCGCTGGCGCCGGGGAGAACGGGTGCCCGGCGATGTTCAGGCACAGGTGCAGTGGCAGCTCTTCGTGACCGGCTGGGACGTGGCCGATGTCGTCGCGATGTCCCACGGCGTACCCCGGATCGAGACGGTCGAGCGGGATGAAGGGTTCATCGACAACCTCCTCTACTTCGCACGCGAGTTCCACGACCGCCTCGAACGGGGCGAACTCCCACCGATTGATGGGTCGGAGTCCACGCGCGAGACCCTGCGAGCACGGTTCCCAGCCGACGACGGCGTGTGGCTCCCGCAGACGCCCGACCTTGCGGACCTAGTCGGCCAACTGGCCGATGCCCGCGCTGCCAAGAAGGAGGCCGAAGCCACTGAGGGAACGGTCGCAAATGCACTCCTGGCGATCCTCGGCACCGCTGCCGGTATCGACGGTCTCTTGGCCGCCAAGTCCAACCGCGACTCGGAGCGGGTCAACTGGCCCGCCGTCGCGAGCGCCTACAGAGAGGTGATCCAGCACGAACTCGATCTGATCGACTCCTCGGACATGGCGACGACCGCATTGCCAACCGAACCCGGCTGGCTCGACACGATCGTATCCATCCACACAGACACCGTGCAGGGGAAACGACCTCTGCGCTTGCTGTCGAAAGGGAACGCGGAATGACATTCGACCTCGCCCGGAGCACGGGCATCGACCCGGAGATCAGCGCAGCACTGGTTATCGCGGATCGGCTGACGCCGCTCAAGGATGTGCTCGGCCTCGGTGACCTCACAGAAGGTGAGATGCACCTCTTCGCGATGGTCGCCCACCACACCGGGCTCGACCCGTTCACGAAGCAAATCTATGCGGTCAAGCGCAAGGGCAAGGTCGTCCACCAGACGGGCATCGACGGCTACCGCTCGACCGCCGAGCGGACCCGTGAATACGCCGGCTCGGATGAGGCGACATATGAGGAGTGCCCCTGCGAAGAGGTCCCGAGGCCGCACCCGTCCATCGCCCGTGTCACCGTCCATCGGATCTTGGCCAACGGGCATGTCATCGACCAGGTCGGCGTAGCGCGCTGGCACGAACTCCGGCCGACCGGGGACGACGGGTTCATGTGGACGAAGATGCCGTTCAACCAACTTGCCAAGTGCGCCGAGGCCAACGGACTCCGCAAGGCCTTCCCCCGTGTCCTGGGTGGCGTCTACATCGAAGAGGAGATGCAGCAGGCCAATACGGTCGAAGGCGCGGCCACGGTCCTGCCGACGGCCGCCGAGCGCATCGCGGCGCGTCGTCTGGCCGCCGAGAACTCTCCCCCGCCCGAAGGCATCGGCCTCTCCCGTGCTGCCTTCATAGCAGCCCTGACACGCGCCGGGATCACTCAGGAGACCGCGCTGGCTCGCAGTCAGGCCCTCTTCCCCGGCACCGCGGGTCCGGCCCTCACCGATAGCCAACGGGCCGACCTGCTCATTGATCTCCTGAACCCGGAGTCCACCCCTGAGCCGGTTGGCAATCCCAGCCCGCCCACACCGGCTCTCTCCGAAGATGACGAGGTCGAGCTGGATGCTCTCGTGCTTCCGTTGGGGCAGTCGTGAACGCGCCTCTTCCGAAGGGCGCCGTGAAGATCAGGCTCACGCCGGACGGCGCGTTGGCTGCGGCGTTTTCGAACCTCTGCCAGGAAGCGGACCTCGGCCGAGCATGGTGGACAAAGTCGCCGCTCATCGCGGGCGTTGGACTTGCCTATCACCTCGATAGGACCGGCTGGAAGGTCGTGCCCAAAGAGCCGGGCGATGACTGAGACGCAACAGCGCGTCCTCGACGCCATCCGCAACGCATGGCCGCGCGCGGTTCGGAAGCGCATGTTCGACCTCACACCCCGGACGGTGGACTCAACGGTCCGGGAACTGCGGCTGGCGGGCTACCCGATCGCCTCGGACCCGGACGGGTATATGTGGGCCACGACGCCCCAGGAACTCCGAGACACCGCGGATGGGCTGCTGCGAAGGATGGGGCAAGTGGCAGTGACCAGGGACGCTCTGGAGGCCACGGCGGCGGAGATGGAGCTGCGCGGGCTTGGGGCTGAACGCCCTTCGCTCTGGGAGGTGCCGGCATGAAGACCGCCGTGACCCTCGGCACGCTGGCGAACCTCGCGGCGGGGCTGCGATGAGGATGAGGTTTCTCCCGAGTCCGGTCGAAACGGTAGCGGACCTCCCGCTGCACTGTCGCAAGTGCGGGCGTCCGATGCGGGTCAGAACTGAGCGGACGGGATATTCGGCTGCTCACGGCGCGCCGCTCCTCCGGGACCGTGCGGACTGTACCGTCCCGTCCTGGCGCCTGTTGTTCTTCGATGATGATCACGACAGCGCCGTCGTCTCGCCGCGTCCGCCCTCGCCCCCGATGCCTCCACCGGCGGGGCTGCGATGACGCCGTACTACGCCGACGACCTCGTGACGATCTACCACGTGATAGACTGTCACCATGACGAGCAAGGAGCGAACGGCTCGGTATCGAGCACGATTGGCGGGCGAGGACGTTCCGAAGGACCGCCCCGGACCGAAGGCGGGGTTCACTCAGTCACCCGAGCATGTTGCCAAGCGGGTCAGGTGGGGCGATGAGCACCACGCGTGGCGCGGAGACGATGTTCGGCGCATCGAGGGTCGAAAGCGGGCTGAGCGTCGGTTCCCAGCCGTCGAGTGCTCAGTTTGCGGGCGAAAGCCCGCCGAGCGGCATCACATCGACTCCAACCCTCTCAACAACGACCCCGGGAACATCGCCATCCTCTGCCGCTCCTGCCACGTGGCCGCCCACCGGACCTGAGCCGTACTACTCGGACGCGCTGGTCGCGAGTCCGGTGGCCGGTCTGGTCCGCGAGGATTGGGACGATGGCGCCGTGACTTGGATCGGGTCGACGCCCGTCATCGCGTTCTGGCCGGCGGCCAGAACGTCGCTCCTGCTGAACGCCGCCAACGCGGCGGGGCTGACCAAGCACCGGGCCTCTACTGGCAGAAGCCCGACCCGAAGCCGCAGGTCGGAGGCCGGACCCGCTGGTCGATCGAGCCCGTATGGGTGCTGTCCGGAGACGGGTTCCTGCTGTTCGGAGATACGGACCTCTACCGAGAGTCGGCCGTCAGGGAGCATCGAGACGCTGAGGCCGTCGGGCACCCCTATCAGAAGCCCGAGAGCGTCATGCGCTGGCTAGTGGGCAAGACGCGCGCCGAGACGATCCTTGACCCGTTCATGGGTTCAGGGACCACGCTCTACGCCGCCAAGTCTCTCGGCCGTCGTGCCATCGGCATCGAGATCGAGGAACGCTACTGTGAGATCGCCGCCACGCGCTGCGCTCAGGAAGTGTTGGGGCTCGTCGGGTGAGACGTTGCAAGTGCGGCGCTCCGACGCCCCTAGGCAGGCCGAATCGCTACGGCGTTCGGATGCCCGCGCAGTGGTGTGGCCGCTGTCCGGCGCCCCGGACGCAGCACGATCACCACTACCGCTCCCCGATCGTGGTGGGGCCGGCGACGTGTCCGGACTGCTCTGGCGACGTCTGGTACGACCGGCTCGGGGGTCGCTGGCTGGACGGCGACCGGATCGGGCATCGGTGCGCGGCATGAGCGAGCGTGGGCCGTGGAAGGCGCGCCCGACGATGTACCGCGGGATCCAGATGCGCTCCCGGCTGGAGGCGAGGATCGCGGCCGGGCTGGATGATCGCGGTTGCGATTGGGAGTACGAACCAGCCGCCTATGGCGGGCGCGGAGGTCAGTATCTCCCAGACTTCCTCGTCCGCGGGACAGCGGCCGGCGACATCTTCCTCGAGGTCAAGCCGACCGTAGAAACGGCCCTCGCAGTCCTGCCCAAGATGCAGATCATCCGCGAGAGCATCCCGGATGCGCTCTTGATCGTGCAGGTCGTCGGGATCGGGGCATACCAGCTCCGGCGTGGCGAGGATCACTGGCGATGGTTCCTGACATGAGCAGGACCCGCCTGATCCGTCCGGAGTTCTTCGCCGACGAGACGATGGCCGCCGCGTCCATCCCGACGCGGCTCGTCTACATCGGCCTGTGGACGCTCTGCGACGACGCGGGCTACTTCGACCGTAAGCCTCGTCAGATCGCGGCAGCGCTCTTTCCGTATGACGGCCAGGTGCGGCGCCAGAGGATCGTTGACAAGGCCCTCGCGGAACTCGTCGAGATGTGCCGGGTGAGATATCTCGACTGTGGTGTCCACGCGGTTGTCCCGACCCTCCCGAGGCACGGCGCAAAGGGCGGGACGAAGTCCGAAACGTACCTGTCGAGACATGTCACCGTCTGCGATGGGCAAACCGCGCGGGGACACAACAATGGTCTCCCGCCCGGCAAGGGCGTCTCGACCGCCGTGAAGGAAGCTGTAACGGCCCGCGACCGGGAGATGTGCCGGTATTGCGGCACGGGGGGCATCGCAGGGGCCACGCTCGTCTTTGAGCACGTGGACAACTTTGGCCCCGGGACATACGACAACGTCGTATTGGCCTGTCGGTCATGCAACCGGCGAAAGGCGAGCGGCACCCCGGAAGCCGCGGGCATGACGCTTCTCCCTGAGGCCGTACGTACACAGGAGTACGGTGTACGTCTACCTACGGACAAGTCCTCTTCGGTATCGGTATCGGGGTTGGGTTCGGATTCGGTTTCGGATTCGGTTTCGGAAGGCGCGCAAGCGCGCAAGACGCTACGGGACATCGCGGCCGAGGCAGGTGGCTACGTGGCGACCCTCGCCAGGAGACCGGCATGACCCGTGACCGCGTCTCTCCCGAACTCGCCGAGCAGGTGTTCACGCGGGACGGAAACACCTGTTTGGCGCCCCGGCTAGGCGGCTCGGCTCACGACTGCTTCGGCCGGAACCGCATCGAGCACGTCAAGGCGCAACCCCGAATGGGCCAGCGGGCCGAACCGCTCCTCTCCCGGCTCGTGACGCTGTGCGAAGGCCACACCGAGCCGGGAATGCGAGCCGGCCGTGTGTGGTGCACCGACAAGCGCAACCGAGCCGCCTGCCGGGACTACCTGCGAGCGGTGACGGCGTGACCGACTACACAGAGTTCCTGCTCTCCAAACGGCTGATGGTCGAACGGCATGGGCCGAATATCGAACCGGGTGCCGTTCACCCGATGCTCTTCCCGTTCCAGCGGGACCTCGTGGCGTGGGCGGTGCGAAAAGGCCGCGCGGCGCTCTTCGCGGATACCGGGCTGGGCAAGACGCTGATGCAGCTCGAATGGGCAGAGGTACTCCGATGACCGACGACCCGCGCTACGGCTGCGGCGCGGCGCTCCTGTTCTCACTGGTGCTGTGGGCCGTGGTCCTTGGTGTCGCGGCGCTGATCTGGGACGTGCTCCGATGACTGACCGTCAAGCCGCCGAGCCACAGACCGGCATGTGCTGGTTCTGCCATCGCGAAGTCCCTTGGGGGAGCCTGATCGCGGGCTACGACACGTGGGATGAGCAACGCCTTGCTTGCAACACCTGCAACGACGCGATCCAGTCTCACGGTTTCGTGTTCACTCGTGCCGCCGCCCTCGTCCCCGACTCCCTCGACGTAGAGCGGTTGGCACGGGCGCTGATTCAGAGCGGCATGTACCTCGATGCGATGGACCCGCTCGTCGGGCTGGACACTCCGCAGCGTCTCGCTGAAACCATCGCCGTCGAGTACGCCGCTCTCCGAGAAGGGAGGGAGCCGGAGCGATGACTGACACCGACAACAAGAGCGCCGTTCTCGGATGGTGGCTGCCGGGGTTCCTCTCAGGGATCGCCGTGTCCGCGATCGTCTGGCTCATCGTCGGCATCGTCACAGGATGGCCGCGATGACCGAGCCGCTGAACCCCGTGTGGCGACATGTGGTCACAGGCAGCGGGCCCTGCGACGCCGAACAAATGCGCCTCCGGGCCGAACGATTGCGGGATGCGCTCTTGCTGATCCTCACGGCTGACCGGATCGTTTCCCGGAAGCGAGCCCTGGCGATGAGCGCCGCGCTGGCCGAGGTTCGCCGCGTCCTCGAAGGAGAGACACCGTGACCTGCACGACCTTCGCTGATGGCCTGACCATCTGCACGTCCGGGCCGACTATCGTGCTGGCCGAAGAAGTCGAGGATGACGAGCGGTGGTGCTTCGGCTGCCGCAAGCGCGTGCGCTATCTCCTGACCCTGGAAGGTAGCCGCGAGCCGTCGCACTACGAGCCGACGTGGAGCGCCCGGTGCCCCAATGGCTGCGGGGATCGGGCGTCGGGCGGTTTCTGGTACGTCCATTGGAACGGCGGGGACGAAGCATGACCCGCCGCGCGCCCGGAGTTCCAGCCGCCCGAAAGAACAAGGGCCATCCGCGACGAGAGGCACGCCGTCAACGCGCTGCTGCGCGACTTGCCGTGCATGTCCACCACGCCGGGTGTCGCCCGAGGAACCGGCCATGACTCGCCTTGTTCTCGCCTTCGCAGCCCTCCTCCTCGCCGCCGTCCTGGCAGCCGTGGGCTACGTCCTGCTCCGCCTGAGATGGCGCTGGGAGCCGGATGCCGACCGCTACCTGCCTGTCTATGACGAGTGCTGCGAGTACGCCTGCTACGAAGACCCCGGCTGCGCCTGTTCGGGCTGCGCGCCGTTCCCCTCGCCACGGCAGCCGACGCCGGAAGCCGCACGGCGGGGCTGGGCGCGACTGGCCGAGATCGGACGAGCTGCCGAGGTCCGACGGAACCCGGACGGCGAGCCGATCGAGCCGTACATCGGGCCGGGGCTGCTATTTGTGCGTCTACTCCACCGACCCGCGCTACTCCTGGATCACCGGCCCCCCCCGTCCGTGACGGAGTCGGCGCGCAACAACGCGACAGCCTGGTCCGCCGCCCTCAACACGCCTGACGACGCGGCGCGGTGGGCGGGCGGATGATCGTCACTGCCGACCCGACCGCCATCCTCACCGGCGGGCTCGTGCTCCTGCTCGGGGCGGTGCTCGTGCTCCTGGCCCTGACGGCTGCGAGCGTGCGGTGAGGCGTCTCGCCATCGCCCTGTTCGTGGGCCTCCTCCTCGGCTACACCGTGGGCCGGGCCGATGCCTCCGACTCCGCGCTGAGCAACCCGGCAGGGATTCCTCCCCTGACCCCATCCAGCGTCACGGATGGCGCCGAGTTCCTCACCGGGGCGCCGAACGATCCGGGAGCGGACCAGCCTGCAGGCTTGGTCGTTACGTCAGCTCGTGATCCGTCAAACGGCCGCCGAAGTCCTGGTCAACGGTCGGCCCAGTCGCAAGGTTCCGTCCGAGCGATGGGTGCGGAAACGGCAGGATCGTTCGGCGCCCCAACCCCAAACCCCGGTACGACCGCCCCACCGACTGAGACGTGGACGCGCCAGGGGATCGTCAACTGGGCCGGCGCGAGCCACGGTCCGGCGTACCTTGCCCTGCCGATCGGCCCCGGCCATCGCGTCGAGTTGTGCGGACCGGCGGGCTGTCTCACCCTCGTCTCGACCGACGCCGGACCCGACCGGGAGCGCCAGCGCGCCGGGCGGATCGCCGACCTCGCCGTGGGACTGTGGGAGTCGATCAGCGGCGTCCCGCGGGGCTACGGCGGGTTCGTCGGGACGTGGACGCTGGCGCCGTGACCCCCCTCACCCCCGCCGAGCTCCGCGTCCTCGAAGCGATGCGGACCGCCGACAACGAACGGGACGCCGCACGGCGGTTGGGACTGTCACCGCACACCGTGGATGCCCACCTCCGGAGCGCTCGGCGCAAGCTGGGAGTCCGCTCCACGAGGCAGGTGCTCGCCGTGGTGTTCGGAGCGTAGGATCACGGCGTCCCGGAGCAGGAGCACCACGTTGAGGGGTGCCCGATGCACGACACTCTCAACTCAGGGCTCCATCACCTGAACCACGCCTTCCGTGAGGCCGGCGGGTAGTGCATCAGTTTGAATCGCCGTAGTCGGCTGATTCCTCGGCGGCGCGTCCGAATAGTTCCATCGGCTCGGCGTCCACGGATCGTGCTCGCTGAGCGCGACGCAGCGTGACGTTCGATCCCGTGACGTGCGGGTAGTCGATCCCCTTGCCCGCCAGCAGATCGCCAACGGTGCGAAGCTGGAGCCGTGGGTGCTTGCCCCACGGCGAGTCGTAGAACCCGGCCTCAGCCGCTCGGGCGCGCATGCCAGCGGTGGGCTCATTGAAGCTGATGAGCACGCCGATCTCGGCCTTCTCGCGCTCCGCCACACCCCATAGCGCGTCCACGTAGGCCGGGACGAGGTTGCCCGCCTTGACGCTCAGGATGATCTGCTTGGTGTCCCCGGATCCCTCGTGGAAGTAGAGCCGTCCGTCGATGCCCTTGTCGCCGCCCTTCTTATCGCTCCCAGCGATGCGCGCCCCGACCAGTCCGAGCGCCCATGCTTGGAACTGGAACGGATCTTGCTGCGCCAGTTCGCGGGCACCATCAACCGTCGTTGGCTCGCCGACGACTCTGTACGTCTTTCCGAACTCACGGCCGTAGCGGTCGGCCAGACGATGCTTGATGAGGCCGACGGCAAGGTGCGTGACGTCGATGCCGATCCACCGTCGGCCCAGCTCTTGGGCCGCGTCAATCGTCGTGCCGCAGCCAGCGAATGGGTCGAGCACAACGTCGCCCTCGTTGGAGCTGGCCAGGATGATCTTTCGGAGCAGCTCCACTGGCTTCTGGGTCGGATATCCCAGGCGTTCCTTGGCCTGAGAGTTCAGCAACTGGATCTGCCAGACATCGTTTTCGCCTACGCCTTGCTCATTGACGTGGGTCACGTAGATGTCGGCGCCCTTGATCCGTGTGTGGTAATTCTTCTTCCGGTGCAGCGACGCCTCGGTGTACGCCGTGAACTGGCGATTGAACGCGTAGTCGTCCGTCTTTGTGTACAAGAACACCGTGTCGTGCATCTTCAGGAAGGATCGGGCGGCTCCCGTCCACCGGCGGTAGTGCCACACGATCTCATTCCGAAAATGACGTGGGCCGAAGACGGCATCGAGAAGGAGCTTCAGATAGGCGCCGGCCGTCGGGTCGCAATGGAGGTAGAGCGATCCGGTCGGCTTCAAGACCCGGCGCAGCTCGACAAGCCGCAGCGACATCCGGGCGAGGTAAGCCATCATGTCCGAGCCGCCGAGCATCGTATAGAAAGCGCGCATCGCATCGGCTACCCGCCCGCCCGCCTCCACGATCTCCTCGTAATCGCGGCGAGCGTCGGTATCCCAAGTCCATGTATCCGTGAACGCCTTGACCTGAGCCGCAGCCTTCTCGCCGTGCTCCGAGAACAGGATGTTGTAGTCGGCGTTCGAGTTGAACGGCGGGTCCAGATAGACGAGGTCGATCGACTCGTCGCGGACGTGCCGTCGCAACACGTCGAGGTTGTCGCCGTAATAGAGGACGTTCCCCTCTGTCATGTCCAGAGCGTAGCAGCCCGTCAGTCTGAGTAGAGGCCGCGATCTCCTCCCTCGCGCAGCGTCCGTGCTTCGAACGAACGTTCCTAAGCCTGGTGATGATGTACTTGACTTTCTGGTGCGGCAGCTGTCGAATCCTTCTGATCCCTAGGGATCGAAGGGCCGGTGGTGAAGAGGAAACACGCCGTTCTGGCAAGCTCGGCATGCAAGGGTTCGATTCCCTTCCGGCCCTCAACGGACTCATTCATTGAGTTTTCGCGACCGTACCTTCAGGGCATGACCTCTTGACAGACGATCTGTCAAGAGGGAATATCAACAAGCCAGAACGGCCCACGGAGAGATTCGTGGGCATGACCGAGCGGAAGAGCCGGTGATCCCAAACATCTACGTAGATGGGGTCGCCGGCTCTTCTTTGCCCTGTTAGTCGAGCAGCGCGGCAGATCGTCCGACTTGACATAGAACTCTTGCCGACGGATCATTCGGCAAGGTTGGTGGAGCGCAGGGGTGTCGATCCCCTCCGGGCTGGATCTCTAGCCCGCCCCGGGACTCCGGTCGCGCCCCACTGGCATGCAACGAGGCGGAGCGTCCTACATAGGCGCTCCGTCTCGCTTTTCCAACGAGGCGTCCCATCGCCACAGCCGCGGGCCGACCTTGAAGACAGGGTGCGACCGCTTGAGGCTGTGGGCCATGAGATCGACGGCTCCGAGCGGATTCTTAGCGTCCGTCGCAGCGCCGAGGGCGATGGCACGGGCGAGGATTTCGCGCCCATGCAGAGTCTCGCCGCGGGCGTCCTTGAGAACCTGGAGCACGGCCCCGCGCATCGAACGACTGCCCTTAGGCTGGGAGCCGGGGTTCTTTCGGTCAGGCTCGAACAGGGCGATCATCTGGGTGGGCGGCTGTGGGTCGGGATTGAGCCGAAGCCAACCCTCGTAACCGCGGACCAGCGAGACGAGCACTTCGTGCTCCTCCTCGTTCCTGGCGAGCTGCGCCGTTACTTCGCTCAGGTTCGACCGGACCGACTTCGCGTCCATCTGGAGCCTCCGACTTGACACCGGGATTCCCGGCGCACTAAGGTCCAGACGGCAGAAACCTAACGGCCGACATGGAAACAAATCGGTCATAGGTTCGCCGTCGCGAGGCCGGGTGAGGTGTCTGACTGGACTGACTCGCGCGCAGGATAGCACCCTAGACCGGCCGGCGAGGCAATGGCTCCGGCAGCCGACGCGATCGTGGCGATCCTCGCTCTGACGTGGCGCGGCCGGTTCGATATAGCGTGTTCGCGTAATAGACGCGGCGGGGCCAAACCCCGAAGATTCCTCCAAGGTGACAGCCTTCGTCTTTCCCGCGCCCGGCGGCCCGTCGTGCCCTTCGATGGCGGGCCGCCGCTCCACCGACTGGCAAGCCGCACTCTCCCCCGCTTGCCCGGCTCTGACGGGACGGTCCGCATCCGCCGTCAACTCCCCGGTCGGCTCGTGAACGGGCCGGCACGTGAATGAGCGCCTCCCGCGACGGCGGGCGACTGACACCGCGCTCGGTACGCGGGTGACCGTCGTGGAGATCGAGCAGCGCAACCACAATCGCCGCTTTGAGGAGCACCTCGCGGCGTCGGCGAAGCTCCACGAGGCCGCCCAGGAACTGATCGGCGATCTCGACAAGCGAGCCGACCGGGCGGACATCGCGATGGCGCGTCTGCTCGCCGCGCTGGCCGTGGTGATGGTCATCGGTCAGATCCTCGCGCCCGCCATCGCCAAGGTGCTGGGGCTGCCGACGTGACGTACCCATTCGTCGCCGTCAAATACTTCACGGCAGGTGCGCTGAAGCAGCCGCGCGGCATCGTCATCCACATG
>ERZ1292623.537-Hain-H51-01um-R1-537-length-40878-cov-73_pt1 | contig 40878 bp, 46 predicted proteins | sample MGYA00564398_ERZ1292623 | MGnify/ENA primary metagenome ERZ1292623 (study PRJEB36523, sample SAMEA6512633) | groundwater metagenome | collected 2019-01-07 | study: AquaDiva: Metagenomics assemblies of 32 groundwater samples
GAATTACATAGAAATAACGTTCAAGATAGGGGTGCAATAATTTCGGGATACTACAGATTTTATGGAAGATGACAAGATTAAAATAAAGTTCCCCCTCTCCAAATTCTTAGGCGTTCTCAAAAGAAATAAATCAGTTACGTTAAGGCATAGTTTTGCAACACATTTGATTGGGAGAGGTTATGATGTTTCCCAAGTTCAGGTTTTGCTTGGGGATAAAAGCCCTGAAACAACAATGATTTATGTACACATGACTTCGCCAAATAAGGTAAATGTTAAAAGCCCTATTGAGTCTATTTATTGATGGGGGAATTATATTTTGATAGCAATTCTACAACTAGAGTTCATCCTGAAGTTGTTAGGGTAATGAATGATGTTATGCTCAAGGATTATGGAAATCCAAGTTCTTTACATGCTCTTGGAGATAGAGCTTCTAAAATATTAGAATCTGCTAGATTAAATGTGTCTAAAGCTATCGGTGCGAAATACGATGAGATTTATTTTACATCTGGAGCCACTGAATCAAACAATTTGGCAATAATTGGTCTTGCTTCTGCCTTTCCTGAAAAAAGGAGGATTTTGATTAGCTCAATTGAACATCCCTCTATAAGAGAGGTTTGCAAACACTTGAAGAGCAAAGATTATGAGATTGTTGAAATCCCTGTTGATAAAGATGGTTTTGTGAATCTTAAATTCATAGAAAATAACTTGAATAAAAATACATTAATTGTTTCTGTGATTCATGGACAAAATATTTTTGGAACCTTACAGAACTTAAAGAAAATTGGAGATATTTGTAAGGCAAAGAAAGTGCTTTTTCATACAGATGCTTCTCAAAGCTTCGGAAAAACTAAAATATTGGTTCATGATTGGAACCTTGACATGCTTTCTGCTTCTGCGCATAAAATTTCTGGTCCAAAGGGTGTTGGGGTATTGTATATAGATAATAAACTAAAAATTAACCCCTTATTTTATGGGGGAGGTCAAGAAAGGGGTTTGCGTAGCGGGACGGAGAATGTTCCTGGAATAGCTGGTCTTGACAAGGCAGTTCAAATTGCGATTAAAGAAGATTGGAAGAAAATTTCTAAAATGAGGGATTACTTAATTGAAAACCTTGCTAAAATGGGTGCTGAATTGATTGGTTCTAGAAATGAAAGAGTCCTTAATAATATTTTTGTTTATTTTTCTGGTTTAGATTCTGAAAGACTTCTTTATGATTTATCTGCAAAAAAAATCTATATCTCTGTGGGAAGTGCTTGTGATTCTAAAAAGAAACTAGAAGACGCTTCTCTTCTTGCATTGGGATTGTCTAAAGAAAAGTTGAATAGTGTTATTAGAATTTCTTTGCCTGTTGATGTGAAGAAAAAAGATGTGGATTATTTTGTTGAAGTTCTAAAAAGACTCATGTCAAAGTGTCTCTTGAAAGAACACTTTGAGCATCCAAAAGTTCAAACTAAACTCAAAAACTTTTTGATGAATAGGTTTAAAAGTTAACTCTTCTTTTATAAGATATGAGAAAAACTGTTAGAAGGTCAAGAAGAAAGGCAATTCTTAAAAGAAAAGTAAGTAGAAGAGTTGCTGGTAGATAATTAATCTGTCTGATGAATTGATTAGAAGTGTTTTTATGATTTTCAGTCCATAGGATAATAATTTAAGGATTTATGAAATTTATAATATAAAAGGGGTTCATATTCATTAATAATATCTGAAAATGACCTTCGAATACTTGTGAGTATTCTATGAAAATCATCCAAATCATTAGCTATCAGGCGAATTTCTATATCTGCGTATCCCTCTGCTTTTGTTATACTTATGACTTCAGAGATGTTTCCTAAAACGTTCTTTAGTTCTTCTTGGCGTTTCGTGTCATTTTTTAAGAAAAAGAATATTCTATAATGTAACTTTGCTATTTTATTATAATCAATCATTACTCTATAACTTATTATTACTTTATCTTTTTCTAGTCGCTTTATCCTAAAACTAACAGCATTTGGAGAAAGTTTTGTTTCTTCTGATAGTTCAATTAAAGATATACGTGCATTTTCTCCAAGCTTTTTAAGAATTTTTTTATCTACCTCATCTAAAGATGCTTTAATGTTTGGACCATTCATGGAGCTATGATCTCTTTTATCTAATTTGTCAAAAACTTGCTGATAATACCAGAAATCTGTAATTACAGTTATTCTTTTATCTTTTATATATTGCTCATAAGATTTCATGATAGCAGAATATTTTTCTCTAAAATCATAAATATCTTTTGCCAATATTGCAAAAGAATGGTCCCATTTTCCTTGCGTTGAGACATTTAGGCTCAATAAAGAGCTGTTTAGATGATTTATGAATGCATCTTCTTTTTCTGTAGAGATTTTTTGAAAGGTTATGTAAATTAGATATATTGTAACCCCTAATCTTGAAGGGTTAATATCTGCATAGTATCCTTGAATTATTCCTTCCTTTTCTAGCTTATTTATATTGTAGATTACTCTTTGTTTAGATATTTTTAATTTTCTTGCAAGTACAGAAATAGGTTCTCTTGCGTGAAAGTCTAATCCTTCCAAAATCTTCTTTTCTATTGGTTTAAGTTCCATATTTAACTTATTGCATATTTACTATATAAATACTTCTTTTTGTCAAACTTTTAAGACAAAAGTTATATCTAACCTAAAAACCCAGGTTTTGTATGGAATACAATCTATCTTATCATAATGCGACACTTGCAAAAGTTAAAAATGAAGATGGACGTAGATTTTATGTATTTGGAAAATCCTTAACTGGAGTTCTTAGCTACTTATGTAATCACTGTGATAGTGAGGCCATAGAAAAAGCTGAAATTATACCAATTACAGATAGACATTATCATTTGGCTAAAAGATTGATATTTGAACGAGATTTGGAAAGAGGAAATGTTTATCTTTTGGATGAATCCTATATGTTAATTGGGGAAAGAAAAATAAGGCGTTCAAATAAACCATCTTAAAATTAACAACACATTTTTATAATACCCTCTTTTGTGTCAATGGATATTGGGGTTGATGATGACTGCAAGAACTGGAAAAAGTGATGGGAAAAAGAATGAGAAAATATACTCTCATTCTAGACTTTGGCTTTATGAGTCTTGCCCTGAATTTTACAAATTGAAGTATATTGATAAAAAACTACCGCCGATGCCAACTGCGATGCCTCTTTTTTTGGGAAGCACGGTTCATGAGGCTTTAGAGTGGCTATATCATCAAATTAAACATCGAGAAATTAGTGTTGATGATTTAATTGAATACTTTACAGAACAATGGACTAAGCAATTTGATGAGAATATAAAATGTGAAAATGGGGATGAGATTGACGCGTATAATAAAGGAATAAGATTTTTGATGGATTATTACACAAAAAACAAGCCGTTTAAACAAAATGTTCTTGCAATAGAACACAAGATTCTTTTTCCTCTTGATTCTGAAGGTAAATATAAAATTCAGGGATTTATTGACCGTTTGGATATTGCCGATGATGGCACTTATGAAGTTCATGATTATAAGACAAATCAATCAATGAAGAAGAAAGAAGATTTAGATAAAGATAGACAGCTTGCCTTTTATGATATTGGTTTGCGAGAGACTTTCGGGAAAGATATTAAGGTTAAACTTATTTGGCATTTTCTTAATTTTAATCAGCAAGTTACTTCACAGAGAACAGCTGAACAGTTGGAAAAGTTGCGTGAGGATACTATTAAATTGATTGAGAAGATTGAAAATTCTACTGAATGGCCTTCTTGTAATGGGAGATACTGTGATTGGTGCAATTATAAACGTGAGAATGATTTGACTTATGACAGTTTTATTAAATCGTTTGAAAATGGAATCAAGAACACTTCATTGCTTGTAGATGAAGTTATGTCGACAGTGCCTCCCTAAAACCACATCTTTTAAGATGTGGTCGGCACTTCGATCACAAGAAGTTTGTTTACAAAGACAAACTTCTGTGCAGAAACTTCTCTTCTGGAAGAAGTTTCTTGCATCCAAAAATCGAGCACCATTCAAACCACACCTTTAGAAAATTGCTATTTTCTAATCCATTCAATTCTCACTAAACGAATTGAAGTTTTTAAGGTGTGGTGGTGCATCGATTTTTTGATGTCGGAGATTGCGAAGTAAGAGTAAGTTAATTTAGAATATTCTAAATTTTAGTGTATGGTGTTGCATCTATTTTTTGATTTAAGGAATCCCCTATTACTTATTGTTTTTACTCTTTTTGTTTTGATTTATATTTCTTATTCTTTTTTATAGATATATTTTTATTAGTTATGTTTATTTTAGAAAATAGAAATATATACAATATCTCAAAAATTCCAACAGTATTTATCACTAAAATGGCTACAAACCAATACTTGTTGTTTTTCTTTGCTGCTTTCCACAAAGCAATTCCCTTCCAAATCAATGACCAGACTAATACAAGCCCCAATAGTGCAGGTGGAACCGTAGATAAAATGGAATAGTCTAAAAGAGGATTCATTTTTATAAATAATTAGATTTATTTAAATAACTTTGCTCTCTTTTTTAGTTTTGTTTTATAAAACGAACTTAATTACCAATATCAATTCTGTATGATATAAAAGTTTAAATATGAAATTTGTTTGAAATTATTGCGTCGCGAGTTTTGGACGTTTTTGTTAATTTGTCGGCGTTAAAAAAGGTGTTAAAAATGGGATTTGAAAATAGTGATTTGGAAGAACAGAACTCTAAAGATATTTTCTCTTCGGGATTCTCGAAGCCTGCTTCTGAGCTTCTTCACTCTTATTCTTTAGTTGATAGATATTTTACAAAACTTGGAAGAGATCCATTCAAATATAATATGCATGGCATTCCTATAAACTGGGTCAGTGAGGATGTTGCTGTTACTGATGACATGGGAAAGGTTGTATTTACTCAAGGTAATGTCAAGAAACCTGAATCTTGGAGTTCTCTTGCTCTAAAGGTTGTAGCTAGTAAGTATTTTTGGGGAGACCTATCAAAAGGAGAAAGGGAAGATTCCATAGAAAAAATAATTGGGAGAGTTTCTCGTTTTATTACCCGGCAGGCTGTTAAGCAGAAATACTTTAATCAAGAAGATGCTAATTCTTTAGGTGAAGAAGTGGCTTCTATTTGTTTGAATCAGATGGCTGTTTTTAACTCTCCAGTATGGTTTAATGTTGGAATACAAGAGTATCACTCTGATGCTGGGGGAGTTTCCGCGTATGTCTGGGACTCTGCTTCTAATCAGGTGATAAAGGCTGACAAGAAGATGGATAGGCCTCAGTGTTCTGCTTGCTTCATACAAAGCATGGATGATACTATGGATTCTATAATGGCTGTTCAAGTTGCAGAGGCTAATTTGTTTAAAGCAGGTAGTGGGACAGGCACTAATAGGTCCACTTTAAGAAGTAGCAAGGAAAAACTTACTGGTGGAGGAAAATCTAGTGGTCCGCTTTCTTTCATGAAAGGTTATGATGCTTATGCAGGTGCAATAAAGTCTGGAGGAAAAACAAGAAGAGCTGCCAAAATGGAGATTTTGAATGTTGACCATCCAGATATAATTGATTTCATAGAGTCTAAGCAAAGAGAAGAGAAAAAGGCTTGGGCTCTGATTGAACAAGGCTATTCTGGGGGAATGAATGGTGAGGCTTATGGAAGTGTTGCATTCCAGAATTGTAACATGTCGGTAAGGGTTCCTGATGAATTTATGGAGTCTGTTAAATCCGATGGGGAGTGGAAGACGAGATTTATTACGACTAAAGAAATTTCTGAAACTTTAAGGTCAAGAGATATTCTGAGGAAAATGGCTGAAGGAACCCATATTTGTGGTGATCCTGGTATGCAATTTGACTCTATAATAAATAAGTATCATACGTCTAAGAATTCTGGAAGAATTAATGCTTCTAATCCTTGTGTTACTGGAGACACAAAGGTCTTAATGAAAGATGGAAAATGGCTCAGGATAGATTCGTTTGTTGATGAAGAGAGCACAATTATTACAAACACTGGCCTTATTGGTGAGTCTAATATAAAGGGTTCTTTTAGAACTGGAACAAAGCCAGTTTATCTGCTTACTACAAAGTCTGGATATGAAGTAAAGTTAACTGCAGATCATAAGGTATTCACTGTAAATAGAGGCTTCGTTCAAGCCTGTGAGCTTACTAAAGAAGATTATATTTTAATCCCGGGACAAGAAGTTGCGTCTATTGATGAACCTAGTGACAAAACATTCTATCAAATGTTGGGAGTTTACTTGGGAGATGGTTGTGGTGGGAATATTGGCAATACAAGAGGGATTCAACTAACGATGGAGAAAGAATATGAAAAACCAATTCTTGAAAAATTTGCAGAATATGTGGCATCAAATTACGAGAGAATTACCCCCAGGAATTCTCCAGCAACTGTTCAATTAACAAATACTTCATCTAAATATGTTATTACAAACACAAAATTAATTAATAAATTCGCGCAAATGATTAATTTTAACCAACAATCACATGAGAAATGTTTAACTAATGCTCTGTTTCAATTACCTTTAGGAGAACAGAAATACTTATTGCAAGGATTGTTTACGGCTGATGGCACTGTTGCGAACTATGGGAATAAATCTCAATATGTTGCTCTTGATTCTACAAGTTTACAGTTGTTAAAGGATGTTCAATTATTGTTGTTGGGCTTTGGAGTTAAGAGTAAGCTTTATACCAACAGAAGAGCTGGAAAAGATACTGCTTTGCTTCCAGATGGTCATGGTGGCTTAAAAGAATATAATGTTCGTGAAGTACATTCGTTACGTATTTCTCGTTCAAGTAGATTAAGGTTTGAAAAAAGTATAGGATTTATGACTGAATCTCCAAAGGCTCTAAAACTTAAGAAACTTAATGAGACTATAGATGCTTATAATGATGCTCCAGTGGATCCCGTTTCTTCTGTTTCTTACATTGGAATTGAAGAAGTTTATGATTTAACAGAACCCTTTACACATACTTTTGTTGGTGGGGGAATCACCCTTCATAATTGTTCAGAGTACATGTTTCTAGATGATTCTGCATGCAACTTAGCTTCTATTAACTTAATGAAGTTCCTTAATAGAGAGGGGAAATTTGATGCAGAGAATTTTAAGAAAGTTGTTGATAGATTCATAACTTCTATGGAGCTTCTTGTTGATGGCTCTAGTTATCCCACTCAAAAAATAGCTCAGAACTCTCACGACTTTAGACCTCTTGGGCTTGGTTATGCAAATCTTGGAGCTTTGCTTATGAGCTTTGGTCTGCCTTATGATTCTGATGAAGGTCGAGCTGTTTCTGCAGCAATAACTGCTTTAATGTGTGGACAGGCTTACAAGGCATCTGCTAAAATAGCATCTATAGTTGGTCCTTTCCCCAGATACCATGAGAATAGGGATTCTATGCTTGAAGTAATTAGAATGCATCGCGAACATGTCAAGGATATTGAGGTGAATAAAATGCCTTATGATTTGAGATACTTAGTTAATGAAGCATGGGATGCATGGAGCGATGCTTATGAACTTGGGAGGCAACATGGATTTAGAAATTCTCAAGCAACAGTACTTGCGCCTACAGGTTGTTTGATTGGAAACTCTTTAATTTCTACAAACAAAGGGCTTCTAAGGCTTGGAAACTTAGGAAATAAAAAAGGAGCACAATGGCAGGATGTTTCATTTAAAGTAATGACTGATGAAGGGCCTAAAGATGCAACTAAATTTTATGTTAATGGACAAGCTAGTACTCGAAAGATTACAACTGTATCGGGTTATGAGATTCAAGGAACAGAAAAACATAAGATTAAAGTTCTTAATCCGTTGAATGGTACTCTTGATTGGAAAAGATTTGATGAGGTTACTGAAGGAGATATTATTCCACTAGCAATGAATACTATTTTTGGAGAGGAGAATGAAGTGTTATTGCCACCCATCCCTGAATTGCATTGGAATACGGATTATAAATTAATAACTCCAAAAGTAATGACAAAGGAATTAGCTCTTCTGATTGGCTACTTTATGGGAGATGGGAGTTTGCATAGCAAGGGTTTGAGATTTTGTGTAGATAATAAGGATGAGGATGTTGTAAATTACTTAAAAGAGTTAATTAATAACTTATTTAATTTAGGGGTCCACATAACTCAGAGAGAAGGTTATAAGGAAGTAGCTGTTCACTCCGTTCCTTTGGTAATGTGGTGGGATGCTTGTGGATTTTCAAAATTGAAACCTCCTATAGAGCATAAAGGCAAGGGATATACCCCCTACATTCCTGATGCAGTACTTCACACCAATGATAGAAAAGTATATTCTGCGTTTCTTAAGGGATTATTTGAAGCTGATGGAGCAGTTGGTCTTGGAAACCCAACAATTTGCACTGCAAGCAAAGAATTTGCTCGAGAGATCAGAACTCTTCTTTTAAGTTTAGGATATCCGACCCATACTAAAATAGATACTTCTGGTTTTGGAAATTCTCCAATTTATGTATTAAGATTGAAAAATATATCTTATAATAAAAACTTTTTGGATTCGATTGGTTTCATTAGTGGTAGAAAACTGAGCTCTATTGCTTCAAGGAGTTCTCAAACAGGCAAGAGAGATTATGTTTATTTATCTGATGATATTATTGAAGAAACTGTGCCTTCTGGGAGCATACAAAGGGATGCTGTTTTGCTTTCATTAAAGAGGCATCAAGCAATTCCTCGTGAGGTTGCTATGAGATTATACCAAGATACAAAGCATCCTCAGATACTCTGGGCTCTTCAATTCTTCTATGATAAAATATCAAGTAATATTGATGGGGGAATACAATCTACTTATGATATTTCTGTCCCCGAAAATGTTACATATACTGCTGATGGATTCATTAGCCATAATACTATCGCATTCATGATGGATTGCGATACAACTGGAATAGAACCAGATATTGCTCTCGTAAAATATAAAGTTTTATCTGGAGGAGGCATGTTGAAGATAGTTAATCGTTCTGTAGGACTTGCACTTGAAAGACTTGGATATGATTTGGATGAAATAAATAGAATCCTCGACCATATTAATAAGAATGATACTATTGAGGGTGCTCCTAACTTGAAACAAGAGCATTTACCAATATTTGATTGCGCATTCAAAGCGAATAAAGGAAAGAGGTCAATTAACTATAAAGGTCATGTTTTGATGATGTCTGTTTGCCAGCCTTATATTTCTGGAGCTATATCTAAGACTATAAACATGCCCGAATCTGCAACTGTCGAAGAAATAATGGATGCTTATGTTTTTGCTTGGGAAAGAGGTCTGAAAGCTGTTGCTATATATCGCGAAAACTCAAAGAGAAGTCAACCACTTAATACCAAGAAGACAGAGGGAGAAATTGCTAAGAAAGAACAGATAGTTGTTAAGGAAAGTAGGAAACCAATGCCTCAAACAAGGAAGTCAATTACACACAAGTTTGAGATAGGAGAGCATAAGGGATATTTGACTGTTGGACTTTATGATGATGGTCATCCAGGAGAGATATTTGTTAATATAGCTAAACAAGGGTCCACTGTAAGAGGGATGATTGATGCTTGGGCATTGTCAATGTCTATGAATTTACAATATGGTGCAACTGTTTCAGATTTGTTCGCTAAATTTAGGCACCAAAAGTTTGAGCCTAGCGGTTTTGTAAGAAACAGTGAGGAAAAGGGTCTTCTCGATGAAAAAAGGGCTTCAATTAGAACTGCTTCATCTATTGTTGATTATATTGCCCAGTTTATGATTAATACTTTTGGAAACTCTCAATTAATGGAAATTGAGATTCCAACTATTGAAGTTAAGGATATAAATGAGGAACAAAAAGATTTAACAGCCTATACTTCGGATGAAGGTCTTGTTTGTGGACTTTGTGGAGGTCCTGCAAAGAGAATAGGAAACTGTGCGATTAAGTGCAATAGTTGTAATCAAACTCAGAGAAGTGGTTGTGGGGAATAGATAAGTGTTTTATTTTTTGTTATAATTATTTATAATATCTCTTTGCATTAGTTGGTATTTCTGAAGGACAACTGCCTGTTGCACTGTAATAAACATCCATTGTTTCTGTGTCTATGAGTTTGAGGTATACATATCCTTGATTACCTAAATTTGATTTGATTTGATAACAATGTTCTGTTGTGACCTCTGTTGGGAGTTTGTAAGTTGGATTATCTGAGTAAATTCTGTGGAGTGCACTGCTTGTACCTATGTTTCCCACTGTGGCTGCTTCTTCATCTCCCATGATTGACAAAGGACTTCCATAATCTCCTTCTTTGTAATCTTCATATATTGTGCCTTGGATTTCTTTATTTGAGAACCACATTCCTGAGATTGTTCCTTCCTTGTCTCGCGATACAGAGCCACAGTCTTTTACTTCAAATATTATTCCTCCGGGTGAGCCGAGAAGATTATAATAAATCTGTTTCTTTTCTTCTGTGAAATAATCATAAGGGCATACTCCATTAATTAAGTTTCTTGCTCTATCGTTTGAATATCTTTCTTGATTAACAAATTGATTTACAACTTTTCTGTCTCTGACTACGAAGTCAAAACCTCCAACTGCTCCTTCTTTATTTTCCTTGAAATATGAGCCTATTTGTTCTCCTGCTTTGAATTGAATTGGGGGCCTTATCTCATCTTCGGCGCTGCTTGCCTTCAGAGGAGTTAATTTACTTGATACTGAATCAACTACACCTTTAAGATGTCCCAATAGAACTTCAACTCCGCATCCTGCGTCGAATTTCAAGACGTAATCTGCAAGAGTGTTTTCTGGAGAGCCTGGGACTTTGTAGTGGGCTCCTGATATTAATTTCATGTCTGCAGGTGCGTAAATTGGTATCTCTTGTTCAGTGTAGTCTTCTCTTATGCTAATATATGAACGCTCAATTATGCTCTTTCCACCGCCGTGAACAACTCCGACTTGCCCGACTTTCTGAATGTATTTTGGATCAACTAAGTATTCTGTGAATTGAACTTGACAATTTTCATTGCTCTTTTGATTAGATGGTTGTTGAATTTCTGATGATGGAAAGTCTTGTTGCACATTATTTTCTGTATCTCTCCCTTGGTTGAATCCTTTTTCTGTAAAATGTGTTATAACCATGAACGCGAATATTGCTAAAACTATTGCTATAACAATAACCTTCTTTTTCATTTATTAGTTAGTTTAGAGAAGTATTTAAGATTTGGCAGATGATTTTGAGAACAGGAAGTAAGGACGAGAATGTTATTGATATGTCTAATAGGTTGATTTCCGAGTATGGATTGAGCAAGATGTTTGATTGCTCGTTAGAAGAACTGCAAGAAGTAAAGGGAATGGGTCAAAGCAAGGCAATGCAACTATTGGCAATGGCCGAATTAAGCAAAAGAAGTAGATTATCAAAGCATAATACAAAAAGAATAACAAATGCAAAGGATGTTTTCAACTTGTTTCATGAAAGGCTAAAGAATGAGAAGCAGGAGCATTTCTATATTATTATGTTAAGCACCAAGAATCATATTTTGGGAGAACATTTGGTTTCAAAGGGAGTTTTAGATGCTGCGATTCTTGAGCCAAGGGAAGTTTTCAGACCAGCAGTAAAGGCGGCTGCTTCAAGGATTATCATAATTCATAATCATCCTAGTGGAGACCCAAGTCCGAGTGATGAAGACATTGAGGTTACAAAGAAGCTTATGTCAGCAGAAGAAATGATGAATATCAAGGTTTTAGATCATGTTATTGTGGGCAATGGTGAGATGTGGAGTTGGGTGGAAGACAATTCTATCTAATTTTTAACTTTTCTTTTTCTTCTTTGAGCTTGAAATGTCTGGCTAGAAAAGTCATAACTTCGCGAAAGGAAATTTGTTCTGAAATTAAAGGAATCATATCTTTATCCCATTTGCTCTTTAGCTTTTTAGCCTGATTGAACATTTTAATAATAGAGAATTCGTGGTCTGAAGATAGACATTTTTTCTTAACAATTTCTAAGTTAATTGGAATGCCTTCATGAATTATGTTATATAGATCAAAATGGTCTCTTGGCTTGTTTCTTCCTATTGCTGCAGCCATTTTTTCAGCGATAAGTTCTTCTTTTGCTAAGGTTTTTACTGCAAACATTGGAATAAATGGGAAATAGAAGTGTTTGATATTATGTATTCTGATGGAAGAATCAATTTTCCTCTTTTATTGAGGTCTATGAATATTTCCCCTTTGCCTAACTCTGAATCATAATTTACTATCATCCTTAGAAATCCTTCAACATCTTTTCCTTCTGTTATCTCTTTGAATAGATTTGATTTTTTCAATATATCTAGTATTTCATCTCTTACTTCCTTCTGGTCTCTAGTCAAGGTGAAATCAATGTCTTCAGATAATCTTGGATGGTCAAGAAATATTTTGTTTAGTGCTGTTCCGCCCTTGAAGTATATTCCTTCAATGTCTTTTATCAAGTAAAGGATAACAACGAGATAGTAGTCTTTTACTATAAGTCTTTTGTCAAAGCTATATTGAGATGCTATTGAATTAAAATCTAAACCAGAGATTACCTTAATTTCATCCATTTTTTCATCTCCTTTTTGTTCATCATTCTAAAAGAATGACCTTCTATATTCATTGTTACTGCTCTTTCAATTTTTTTATGGGTTGTTCTTCTAAATATAAATCCCGCATTTAGTATCTTTGTTTTACCCTGCCTTTTTGTTGAGAATACTTCTGTCCGGAAAGGTATTTGGTCTGTAAGCCTGTAATGATTTGCTGCAGTCCATCCCCCTATAAAATAGTCTTTCCCGTCCATAATTTCATCAGCAAGAATAAATGGATGTTCTATCCACCCTCCTGTTTTAGCTTTAATTGGTACAAGGTAATATTTACTTTTGTTAAGTTTGAAAATTCTTTTTTTCTTTATGAGATTCTTTATAATGTTGTATCTTTGCTGTTTGCTATTGAAGAAGTCTTTGATGTCTTCAGTTGTAAAGAAATATTTTTTGTAAAATTCAAGCCAGGCTATGATTTCTACTTCTTTCTTTGATAGACCCATTATTTTCATTTTATTTATTTAACCTTATTTTTAACATCTTTTAGTTAATATATTACTAATTGATGTTATTTATAAATGTTGCGACAACATCCTTTTCAGTTGAGTATAATTTGTAACTGACTCGTTTCTTTCTTCTTTTTCTCGGCTAGAAATTTAGTTAATTGTGAGGGTTTTAGATTATTTAATTTTCCAAGTATTTTTAAATAAGTAATGCAATTTAAGCATATGAAAGCTATGTTTGGAGCTGGATGTTTCTGGAGTGTTGAGGAAGCCTTTAGGATTATTCCGGGAGTCGTTTCCACTGAAGTAGGATATGCTGGGGGCAAAGGAAACAATGTGAATTATGAAGAAGTCTGCTCTGGAGATACAGGTCATGCAGAGGTTGTTTTGATTACTTTTAATCCTAAAAAAATAAGTTATAGTAAATTACTTGAAATTTTTTGGGGAATTCATGACCCTATCCAAGTTAACAGACAGGGTCCTGATGTTGGATATCAATATCGTTCTGTTATATTTTATTTTGATGATTCTCAAAAGAGAGATGCTGAAAAGTCTCTTAAAAAAGAGCAGAAAAAATATGGCGTTCCTATTGCTACAGCTATTGAGAAGGAATCAACTTACTGCAAGGCAGAGGAGTATCATCAGAAGTATATTATGAAGGGTGGAAAGGCTTCGTGTCATTTTTGATTATGTTCTCGATTATAATCAACCTATAATCTTTCCGAGAAAATCTAAAATATCTTTTTTTACTTGCTCATATGGGGGAATATAATTAATTAAATTTCTTAGGTCTGATTCATAGGATTCTTTAGAGATAATTTTTATTTTCTTTAGGTCAACTTTTTCCTCTTTTAGTTTTTTATTTATGAGCTCTTTATCAATTTCTACATTTTTATTAATTAAAATCCATAAATCATACAAATCTCTTGCTTGTTTCCTATTTGCTATTGCCCTTATTTTTTCTGCTAAAATCTCTTTTTCAGCCATTGCAATAATAACAAATATTGGTATATCTGAAAAAACTGATGAGATTACTATTGCTTTTGTATTGAAAACTTTATTTTTATTAAAATCTATCTTCAAATTATTTGCAGAGTTTATATTGCTTCTAAACAATGGGCCTTTAAACCTGATTTCAAACCTTATGTTTCCTTCAAATTCTTTCTGCTTCAAATCAAGATGCTCTATGCCTAATAAATCAAAGTCTTTTAGACAAGACTCAACAATTTCTTTTATTTTCTCGATATTGAGTTTTGAGCTAAAGTCTAAGTCTTCAGACGCTCTTTGCAGACCGTAACATAATCTTAAGCAAGTTCCACCCTTAAAAGTAATTGAATCCCCATATTTTGATAAAGCATTAAGAAATATGTATTGTAGATATTCCTTTTCCAAATAATATAAACTAATATTCCTTTTACTTTTTAACTCGACAAGCTCATCTCTTGAAATCATCCTAAATCAGTATAAAGTAGCCACTTTTTATTTAAATTATTTCTCTTTTTTATTGAAGGGTCTAGAAATCCCACACCCTTACCAATTTTATTTAATAGAGATATTTCATCTTTCTTGGCGAGCCTTTTTTCCAAAATAAAGCCGAGTCTCCTTAAGACCATTTTACTCCCTACTCTAAAAGCATAGTCTAATAACTTCTTTGAGTCTAATTCATTAAATTTTTCAGTCAATCCCTTAGAAATTTCTTTAATTCCGCCTGCATATTTAGGAAGCAATAGAGAGTCAACTATTGCCTTTTCTTTCTCTGCAACAATGATTTCCCCTTCTTTTTTATATCCGAAGAATCTATTTTTAGATAAGCAAGCATACTCAAAAAGAAGACTCTTCTTATATCTAGTAGATACAAAGGTTATCTTTCTAGGCAAGTTATCGCTAAATCCATAATAATTTAGGGCAGAAAGAAAACTGACATATGATGGCCAATTAAAATGAACTCCTGCTGTAAACTCATCAGTATCTTTCATGACATAAATTCCTGAAGACAGAGCAGTTATCACCTTTTTTCTTTTTAGTGCCTTTATCAAATTGTAGGTTTTTGTCTTATTTATACCCCTGAGTAGTCTTATATCTCTTGACCTAAACACTTGCATTTTGCTATTTTTTAGCGAAGAATATACTTTTTCTTCATTTTTACTTAATTGCATTTTTATTCTATTTTAGTAGTTTATTTACTAAAATGTAATAAATTAACTATTTAAACATTGCTATTCTAAAAACAAAAAAATTTATCCTTTAACCTATACAAAATTGAGATTTTCTAAGAGTTAAAGGCGCTCCTGCGTCCTTTAACCTATCAAGATGCTTCTTTCTTCGTCTCTCTTTCTTGATAGATTTCTGCTTACATGCATCAATTCTGGATATAGATTTCTTGCACCTGCTTCTGTAAAACCAAGGTCTTGCATTACTCCAATGTAATCTGCATCTGTTAGCCTGCATCCTTCATTGATTCCAAAATAGAGATGAGTCTCTCTTTCTGTGCGCTTCTCTTCAATTAGACCGTTTAAGATTGTCCCATATTTTGGATATCTTTTGGCAAATTCGTCTATGCCGTCTCTCATGCCTCTTGCTTTTTGTATATCTTCTGATTCGATACGAGCATAGCATCTTTCACCTGAATATCTTGATTTTTTGTCTAAATCTATATCTTCTGCTATTTTTGGTTTTTGCCTCTTAAGCTTTCCAGACATGCTTGAAATTGGAATTTCTATCCTATCTGTTGCAATAAGCTTTATTATTTTTCTTTCGAGTTCCATTTTTTTCCTCCTTATGTTTCTTGTAAATTATTGTAAAAAATAGGTCATAAATTTATGAGGGGATGTTTAGCACCACAGTAGAAAAGATTAAAAATACCTAAATGCCTAAATATTTATGGATTTGAAAAATGCTGGATTTACTGAAAATGAGGAGAAAGTATATACTGCACTTGTTGATTTGGGCCCAAGTCTTGCCGGAAAGATTTCTCGTAAAACTGGACTTCATCGTCGCACGGTTTATGATGTGACAGAGACTCTTATTGAGAAAGGGTTGGTTGGATATATGCTTGAAAACAATAGAAGGGTTTTTTCTGCCGTTAACCCTCAAAAAATAATAGATATTATAGATGAAAAGAAGAGTATGATTTATCCTTTTGTAGATGAATTAAAAAGAAAGTTTGATACTGTAAGAAAAAAAGAACAGACCAATTTTTACAGGGGGAAAAATGGACTTAAAATGGTTTTTGAGTCACAGCTTGAACACCCAGAAATATTAATACTTGGAGCAACCCGTGATGCTTACAATGCAATGCCCTATTACTTTAAGTGGTTTAATGAAAGACGAAAACAAAAAAAAGTTAGAATAAAAGTAATCACTAGCGATAAGACTATTCAACCAAAAATACTATCTGAAACTCGCTATCTTGCTGAAAAATACTCTAATAATATGGTTATCAATATTTATGGGGATAGTGTTGCGATGATTTTGTGGAGCAAGAGACCCTTTGCTATTGTTATTGAACAGGAAGAGTTTGCTAGGGGATATAGAAAATATTTTGAGTTAATGTGGAAAGTTGCGAAGAAATAATCTAAAAATTTTAGTTAAACCTTATCCCCATTTGATTACAAGCATATTCTTGTAACTGTAAAAGTGTTGGAGAATAAACACTTGTTTTTAAAGAAAAATGGATTTCTTCATCTGAAAAACCAATTCTAGTAATAGATATGGAATTTTGATGTTTTGCCCCTAAATTCTCTTCTATTCCAAATTCACATAGTTTGCTTCTAGAAGGCAGTTTTAGCCTTCTTAATATTGAAGCATCTTTCCTTGAAGTAGCTGAAATGGTCATTTTTGGAGGCTCGTTTTGATAATGTTTCCTAAGCATTTGAACTGAATCTTTGGGGTCTTGAGCATAAGATTGTTTAAAAAATTCTAAAAGATGTCTTTCTTTTTGTTGATAATCTGGTTTCGCACTAAATGCTATATCTTCAATTTTACCATCAGCTCTTAATTTTGCATAGAATTTTCTATCTTCTTCATCTTCAACATCTTCAGCTCTTGGCTCTACGTATCCCCTTGCTTTCAAAAAGGTAATATAATCATTTACTTCCAATTTATCAAAATTATTTACAACTTCTTCACCAAAATGTTCTATTGCAAGTCTTTTTACTAGTCTGCCTCTAATAGTGTGAGCGTTTATTCCAAACAAAAACCTTTCTTTGTAGCCTCGGTCAATTAATTCTATTTCCTCATCCAACATTCTTCTTGCATCCATATTAGTTACCATAGGGTGGCCATATATAATTCCTAAATCCATATTGGGAATTTCTCTTGCAATAGACTGTAAATCGGATAACCTTTCTCCTCTTAGCATAGCTCCCAACCCATATATTTTAATCAATTTAGTAACTCTACTTTCTTTATTAGAGTCAATAAGTGGTTTTCCTATTGCCTCTTCATATTTAGGAAGATCTCTTGTTGGCACTGTAATTTCAATAACCTCTTGCTGTCCAAAACTAATTCCTGTATCTTGTGAGATCCTCAATACCTCTCTTTTTTCTGGGATTAATACTCTTTTTAAAGATTCGCTATCCGCACCACTAGTTGCCCTAAGTAATCTTCCTGCATCATCTTTGCTTAAACTTAAATTTGCAAATTGAGGACCATATCTTTCAATTATACTCTTAAGCTGACGTCTATATTCTCCTTCTGCATTGAGAGTCATTCTGTTTCCTTTGGTTGTAGCTTCTATTCTGTGGTTTTGACATTGGGTAACAAGCCGATTTTGTGTTGGGTCATAATTATATGCTGTAGATTCAACTTTGACATCATCAAAAAATAACCCCTTTAATCTTCTTTCTTCTTGAAAAGATTCGGGTGTCCATAAAACTTTATATTTTACCCTGGCAGTTCCTTTATGAAGCCTCACAGATTTAGCTCTTGAGACTAATCCATCCAAAGTTGGTTGTACATCATCTTCTGTTTTTTGTGCAAAAAATGAAACGGCCAAATGAGGTACATCCGTTCTAAATACCTCACGTACTCCTCGATATGACTCAGCATCTGGATCAAAATATTCTGGAAATTCTATTTTTCCAGCTACTAAACTATTTAACGTTCTAAAATTAGGTTCTTCTCCTTCTGAGGCAATTTTAAGTTTTTGAATTAAATTTGTTAAGGTCATGATATCTCAGAAATATTGAGGTTTATAAACTTTTAGTAGAGATACTACTTTAAAATTACTAAATCTTTATAATTTTTATAAAAATAGATTTATTAATTAGACTAATACTACTTTTTCATGCAAAATAAAAAGCTTTTAATAGTAGGAATTTTATCTGTTGTTGCAATAATAATCATTGCATCAAATATAATGGTGTCTAAACATACAAAGGTAATTCTTGAGACTAATAAAGGAAACATAGTATTGGAGATATATTCTGGGGAAATGCCCATTACTGCTGGCAATTTTGTTAAACTTGTCAAAAATGGTTTTTATGATGGAGTTATTTTCCACAGAGTAATTAGTGGTTTTATGATTCAAGGGGGAGATCCTACTGGAACTGGAAGCGGTGGACCCGGTTATTCTATAAAAGATGAATTTACTGGGACTGACCTTGATCAAAATGACAGAGGCACTATTTCTATGGCTAACGCTGGACCAAATACTGGAGGGAGCCAGTTTTTCATAAACCTTGTAGATAATAATTTTCTTGATGGAAGACACCCTGTGTTTGGAAAAGTGGTTGAAGGAATTGAAATTGTTGATATTATAGCACAAGTTGAGACCGATTCTCAAGATAGGCCATTGGAAGAAATAATTATAAACAAGGCTAGAGTTGCTTAGTTGATGAGAATAAAAGACTTGATGAAAAAACCAGTTGTTATTGAGAAAGATGTATCTTTGTCTGATGCTGCTAAGATAATGACTAAAAATTCTATAAGTAGTCTCATTATTGAAAGAGATGGGAAAATTGTTGGAATGATAACTAATAAAGATTTGATAAAACATTTTGGAGAATCTGGAAGAGTGTTTGAGATTATGACTAAGAAGGTCATAAGTATAAAGGAAGATGATAAAGTACAGAGGGCTATAGAACTTGTAAGGGATAAAGAATTAGGGATATTCCCAGTAACAGACTCTAAAGATAGACTTGTTGGTGTAATTGATTCAAAGGATTTGCTCAAAATCTGGGACAATGATGACTTTTTGATAGATTAAAATGGTTTATTATCTGTTTACTTTGTTGCTTGGAATTCCTACGGGTTTTGTAATTGCTTGGCTTGCAAGAGATGAGCTCATAGAAGGCTATGTTTACATAAAGATACTTTGTGAACTCTCTTTTGTTTTAATGATGATTTTTTCATTTTATGACGAAGTTGTTACTTTAAGTCTTGGCCTTATTTGCATTGTTTCTTATGTGAGCTTGCTTAAAAGATATGATAGTAGATGGGCAAAAGAGAGGAATAGATAAACTATAAAAGGGAGATTTAGACTTTATTTAAGGAGACGCAACATGTATAATTTTAAAGAAATTGAACATAAGGCTAATAAAATTTTGAATAAAGATTCTAAAAAAAGAGTTGTTGATGATTATAAAAGGAAGAAATTATTCAGCTTTTTAGAAGGTCCGCCTACTGCTAATGCTCCTCCTGCGCTACATCATCTTGAAGTTAGAACTTACAAAGATATAATTAATAAATTCAAGTACATGCAAGGATTTAATGTTCCACGAAAAGCTGGGTGGGATTGCCATGGACTACCTGTAGAGGTTCAAATAGAAAAGAAATTAAAACTTAATAGCAAAAAAGATATCTTGACTTTTGGGGAATCAAAGTTCATTAATGAGTGCAAGAATAGTGTATTCGAGTATATAGAAAAATGGAATAAATCTACTGAAAGACTAAATTACGAAGTAGACTTGAGTAACCCTTATGTAACTTTAGATAATAATTATATAGAAAGCGTTTGGTGGTCACTTAAAGAATTATATAATAAAAAGATGTTATATGAGTCTCATAAAGTTGTGCCTTTCTGCCCTAGATGTCAAACCCCTCTTTCCAGTCATGAAGTTGCTCAAGGTTATAAGAATGTAAAAGAGGATTCTATAATTGTAAAGTTTAAAGTAATGGGAAAGAATGAATATCTACTTGTTTTTACTACAACTCCTTGGACGCTGCCCTCAAATGTTGGAATAGCAGTTAATACAAACATAGATTACAATTATGTTTCTGGAGAAAATGGAGAGACATTTATAATTGCTAAAGAACTAACTAAAACTCATTTTCCCGAGGCTAAAATAATAAAGACTGTAAAGGGAAGTAAATTAATTGGAATTCATTATGAACCCCTATTTCCTTATTTTAAAGATTTAGAAGCATTTAGATTAATTGAAGGAGATTTTGTTACTGAAACTGATGGGACTGGTTTAGTTCATATGGCTCCTGCTTTTGGAGAAGTGGACTATGAAGCTTGCAAGAAGGAAAAATTACCATTTGTACAACCAGTAGATGAAAATGGGAAATTTACTCATGAAGTTACAGATTATAAAGAAATGTCAATTAGAGATTCAAATATTCCTATAATTATTAAGTTGAAAACTGAAAGTAAGCTCTTTAAAAAAATAAAATATGAACACGAATATCCATTTTGCTGGAGATGTGATACTCCTTTAATGTATTACGCAATTAAATCGTGGTTTATTAGAGTCACAAAGTATAAAGAAAGATTAATAGAATTGAATAAAAAGATAAATTGGGTTCCTAAACATATTAAAGAAGGAAGATTCGGCGAGTGGCTAAAGAATGTAAAAGACTGGGCGTTGTCAAGAAAGAAGTTTTGGGGAACACCTTTGCCAATATGGAGATGTTCTTGCGGGGAAGAAGAAATAATTGGAAGTATTGAAGAACTAAAAAATAAATCCAATAAAAAAATAACTGATAAAGAAATAGATTTACATAAGCCTTGGATAGATAATATTACTTTAACTTGTAAAAAATGTAAGAAAGAAATGAGAAGAGTCTCTGACGTAATTGACTGTTGGTATGATTCTGGTGCAGTAAGTTTTGCACAATTCCATTACCCATTTGAGAATAAAGACAAATTTGCGAAAAGATTTCCTTATGATTTTATTTCTGAAGCTATTGACCAGACACGTGGATGGTTTTACACGTTACATGTTATTTCTACAATATTGTTTAATGATATAGCTTACAAGAATGTTATTTGCGCAGGACATATTGTAGATGAAAAGGGAGAGAAAATGAGCAAAAGCAAGGGAAATATTTTGGATCATGATATGGTACTCGATACACTCGGAGTAGATGCTACAAGACTGCAATTCTGTACTGTAGAAGTTGGAAATTCAAAAAAGTTTGGAATTGAAACAGTTAAGAAAGATATTATGCCATTTATGAATACTTTGATTAATATTAGCCAGTTTTATAAAGAAATAAACAATAACAAAAAACCTGAAAATAGAATAGAAGATAAATGGATAATTTCTAGATTAAACTCTACTATCGGAGATGTAACAAATAACTTGGAAAATTATCAGATTGAAAGAGCATTGAATCCTTTAATTGATTTTATAGTAAATGACTTTTCTAAAACTTATATTAAAATAATAAGAGATAGAGAAGATAAAGGAGTGAAGGAGGTAATGAGTGAACTGATAGAAAAAATTGCTCAAATGCTTGCTCCTTATGCTCCTCATATTTCTGAAGTAATTTATTCTGGCTTTTCAGACAAGTCTGTTCTCTCTTCTTCATGGCCTGAATTAAACAAGTCTAAGATAAATTTAGATTTAGAGAATAAATTTAATTCTGCGCTAAAAATAATAGAAAGGGGTTTGGCTGAAAGAGACAAAGCAAAGATTGGGCTTAGATGGCCACTTAGTTCTGCATTAATAAAAACTGAAATAAAACTTGATGAAGATATGAGAGAGCTTATAGTGAAACAACTTAATCTCAAAAGATTGGATTTTGAGATAGGAGATGAGGAGATTGTTACTCTTGATATAAACATAACTCCTGAACTTGAAGCCGAAGGCTTTGCTCGCGAGATTGCAAGAAAAATACAATCTGTGAGAAAAGAGAGAAATATGAAGAAAGAGGAAAAAATTACTCTGGAGTTGTATATTGGAGACGAATTGAAGGCTTCATTATTAAGGCATATTGATTTCATCTCAAAAAGAGTTGGTGCAGTTAAAACAACTATTTCTGACGACAAAAAAAAGAAATGGGTTTTCTTTGATATTAAATCTGAAAAAATAGGATTTAACTTTTAAAGGGTAAAATTCTGAAAAGATTTAAATAGGGGTTCAGCTTCATCCTTTTGATGATTGTTAATGGAGAATTTTTAGGTAGGCTCAGAAAGATATTTGATCTTAATCTTTATGAGGTTAAGGTTTGGACTTCTCTTCTTTCGAGGGGAGTTTCAACTGCTGGAGAGTTGAGTACTATTTCTGATGTTCCTAGAAGTAGGACTTATGATATTTTAGAGTCTCTGGAAAAAAAAGGTTTTGTTGTTATGAAGCTTGGCAAACCTATAAAATTTTTGGCTTTGAAGCCTGATGAGGTTGTAGATAAAGTTAAGAAACATATGCTTACTATTGCTCAAGAGAAAACCAAGTATCTTGAGGAAATCAAGGGAGGAGATGTGCTTAATGAACTGAGCTCATTGTATGAGAATGGAGTTAAGTATATTGAGCCTTCAGATTTATCTGGTAGTTTAAAGGGCAGACAGAACATCTATAGTCATATGGATATGATGATTAAGAATGCCAAGAAGAATGCAGTTATAGTCACTAGTGCTGAAGGTCTTAATAGAAAATTTGAGTCTTTGATGCCAGGTCTTGAAAAAGCCAAGAAAAGAGGAGTTGTTCTTAAGATTGCTGCTCCTATAACTCCTGAGAATTTGAAGTTCGCTCGTGAACTATCTAAGTTTGCTGATGTGAGGCATCTTGATAAACCCCATGGGAGATTTGCCATAATAGATAATGAGCAAATGATGCTTATGCTTTTGGATGATAAGACAGTACATCCTAATTATGATTTGGGCGTCTGGCTATCGAGTGATTATTTTGCTAAATCTCTGAGTCAAATGTTAGAGAATACCTGGAAAGACCTTACACCTGTTTCTAAGCTTAAGATATAACTTTTATATACTTACAGACATTTTTATTGATATGAGATTAGTTTTGATTGTCTTTTTTGCGATTGTTCTTCTGGCTCTTGGAGTTACACTGTTTTACTTTAATGAGAAGATATTAATGCAACCTGCACCAGAGATTCTTAATCTAGATGGTTCTCTAGCTCCAATAGGGGCATCTCTTCAAGGAAGCAATCTTGTTGAGTTTAATTCTCAAACAAATACTTACAGAATGTCTTATACAAATGCTAATAATGTTCTTGAGACTGCGTATGAGATAAACATTCTTGATGCGGACGTTATGAAAGGTCTTTTGAAAATAAGAGAGACTATTTCCGGAATTTATCCAATTATTAACGGTGGCAATTATTATAGAAATTCTGCTGGAAACGTTTTAACCCCAAAACAATTCTCTGACTTGGCTACAGTTGAGTTAAGCCATAGAATAGAGCAAGGAAATATTGTTATTTTAGAATACTTTGAAACTTTCGAGGGAATTAACTCTAGAAAAAGGTTTGAAATTGAAATTGTTGGAAAATCTCTTGTGATAAGGTCTTATGCTGTAAATCCTTCTTTAAATTCAATAAATAATTATGCTGGATTCGGATTGGGAGAAATTGGAAATTCAAATGTGGCAAGAGCGATTCAAGTGCCTTATATGAAAACCTCCACTGTAAGTGTAGTAAATAATAATATATTTGTTTCTAATTATATTGACTGGACAAAGTCTTCATCAAATCAGAGACCTTTAAAAAATGGTCCTTCACTTAACGGAAATTCATTCTCAAATTCATTTTCATCTCAGTATGTTCCTGGACAAAATGGAGTTTATAGTTCCTTCAATGAAACTTCTTATATTACAGTAAGTCGTGATATTAAGGATACTTTTATGAACGTTAACAGGCAGAAATCTCCTTATCGTGATTCTCTCAATAATAAACTTTCAGTTCATATGGCTTTGATTAATCATCAGAGATATATTGATAACTCAAACCCTGCTGGGAGATTTTATCCTAATGCTCGAGAGATAATTAGAAAATTAAGTGATTATGGTGTTAGAGATTTGTTCTTTACGCTACACTCTTCCCAATCTCTAAATAATGGTCTTCTTTATCCAAATATCTGCCCCCCTTCTAGTTGGTATGGGAGTATTGCAGACTTGGTTACTTTGAGAGATACTGCCCTATCTCAAGGATACTATTTTGCACCGATACATGATAATAGGATGGATATGTTTCAAGGTTCTCCTTACTGGAATGGATATTGCGATTCAAATAGAATTCCTGTTTCTGTTCCTGGTGTTTTTCCTATCTCTCTAAATCAAGATGGGACGTGTAAAGTCAGTGGATGGCATAGCTCTTCTGTTGGCAACGGAGATTATTTTTATGTCATTCCTTCAGATAAACTTTTAGATTACGCAGTGCCTGAAATGCAGTGTATAAATAATTTTATAGATAGCAATGCTCACTATCTTGATGTTTCTTCAAAAGTATCATTTAATGAACTGATTGATTATTCTGAGTCAAATAGTCTTTCTAGGACAATTGGTCAGGGGATTCAAAATATTATTGAACTAAATGATTTTGTTTATCAGTCAATTCAAGGACCTATATCCGCCGAAGGAGGGGAACACGCTCTAGATACGATAGATACTCTTATTGCTGGAAAAGTTGATTCATTTAACAGAGAGATTTTTGGAAGAGAAGACGCCCCTATAATCCCAGATTTTGAATTAATTGTATCAAAGCCTTTAATGGTTGGAAGAGGTATGGGTTCTTATGAGAGATGGGTGATTGAGCCTGGAAATAGTGGCTGGATACAAAAACTAAATTTTTCGAAATTTATAAGAGATAAATCTGATAAATATAGGGCAACCACTATTGCATTTGGACATACTGGATTTTATGATGACCAATTTTTATGGTTGGATGCTAATTCAACTAATTTGAATGAATTTTATAATTATCTTGTAAAAGAATATTATATATTTTCTGAAATGCAGAGACTTTACCTTGAGAGTGAAGTAAATTCTATTGAATATTATAAAGATGGTGTTTTTAGGGACTTGAGTGGGATTTTAGTTTCGTTTGCAACTCAAGCTGAACAAAATACTTATTTCAAAGATAATACTAAATTAAAAATAACTTATAAAAATGGTCTGGAAGTTTTTATCAATAGGGATGCTGGTCAAGTATGGCAAATAACTGTTAATAATAAAATTTATTATCTTCCTCCTAATGCATGGTTTGCTACACATCCTTATTCTGGTTTGCTTGTTTATTCAGCATTAGTTGATTCTAACGGTAATCCTGACCCTCTTGGACACAGAGTAGATTATGCTAAAACTTCATCTTATACTATGGCTAATGGAAGAGGCATTCCAACATCTTTTGATAATGGAGCTATTCAAACCACTTATCTTAAAGTTGTAAAACCGGATGAATGGAATCTGCTTGAAGAAGAAGATGGGAGATTTAGAATATCGCTTGCGCCAAGTTGTGGAGATAATATATGCAATGGTGGTGAGACCTGCTCAACATGCTCAATAGATTGTCTGATTTGTAATGGCGAACCTTCTGGAAGACCTTATGGTCTTAATGTAACCTCATTAAGTTCAAGCTCATTAAAACTGAACTGGGTAGATAACAGCACTGGTGAAGATGGATTTAAAATAGGATATAAGAAGTCTTTTTCTCAAACTTGGAATACTGTTGAGGGAGCCAATAATTTACCTCCTGGGACAATTGAATTTACTCAAAATGGGCTTGAGGCAAATACTGCTTATGATTACAGAGTGGCTTCATTTAATGAGTTTGGAAATTCTGAATGGTCTGATATTGCATCAGGAACAACTAAAGGGTCGAGCAATAATATTGGAGGAAGTTCTGGAGGCGGTTCCGGAGGAGGCGGTGGGGGAGGTGGTGCAGGAGGAATTGTGCCTGGTTTTGTAACAAGGAATCAATGCGCTGATTTTATAGACAATGATTTTGATGGACTTATAGATTATCCCGAAGATACTGGGTGCACAAGCTCTAACGGAAATAGTGAAGAGGAATATGTTTATAGAACAGAAGACTCTAATGGTTATTCTGAAGATGGAGATTATTCTGAAGAGAAAGTTAGATTTAACCCCGTACTTCTATCTTTTATGATAATACTTGTTTTGGGAATAGTTTTTATTAGTTTTATAATTATAAGATTATTGAGAGCACACAATAGGTTTCGTCAAATGAGTAATCAAATTGGGTGATTGGTCGGGATTATTTTTTATTTTTTTATGGGGCTGATGTGAAATCTCCGCCAATTAATAAGAAAAATTATGGGGCTATTTTGAAATTAGGGTTGAGCAAAATACTTATAAACTATAAAATGATAACAAAAATATGACAAAAGGATTTTTGAAAAGACTTGCAACACTTGGCTTAGCGGGAGTAATTTATTTTTCTCCATTAGCTGTTAATGCCGTTAATATTTGGGCAAATAGCAAATTCCAAGACATAGGAGAAGGATACAAAGTTAGAGAAATTGGCAATCAAAGACAATTTTATATTGGTAACAGGATGGGATTAGCTCTTCTTGCAATAGATGAAAACGGAGACGGCACCTTTGATAAATTATACCAAAATATGCCATTTTCTGCATTTATGAGTGGTCCTGGATACAGATTAATGGAAACGGAAACAACCGCAACAGATAGAGAAAGATTTGAAAAAGCAAAAAATCTTCTAAGCCAAAAAAAATAAATTCTTTCTTTCAAAAATAGCCCAACCCTAAGAAAAATGAGATGAGTTGCGAAAGTCCCAACATCTTGGAACTTAAAGAGTTACACAAAAAACTCAAAGACTCTTATTTATCTACAATAACTCTGATGTCTACTGCTTTTCCTTCCTTGTTGTTTAATATATAAGGGTTTATGTCTAGCTCCTTTATGTTCTTGTATTTTTGAGGTATTTTTGATATAGAAACTAAGTCTTTTTTCAACAGGTCTGTGTTTAGGTTTATATTTCTAAAACCTTCGAATAACTTTCTTGATTTAAGTTCTTTAATCATCTCTTCTGCTTCACTTATTTCTATGGGACATTTTCTTATTGAAATATCATCTAACAATTCTGTAAATACTCCTCCCAAACCAAACAATATAACGTGACCGAAAACAGAATCTTTTTTCAGACCAATGATAAGTTGTTGGCCTTCTACAAACTTCTGGACAAGTATTCCTTTTAGTTTGAGTTTGTTTTTTTTCGCTGTTGAAATAAGGCTGTTAAAACTTGACTCTATCTCTTCACTTCTATGAACTATTGAGACTCCCCCAACATCTGTTTTATGAATTGCATCTGGAGAAATTATTTTCATTACCAATGGTGCAGATATTTTTAATTCTTTTATTGATGTGATTATCTGCGATTCTGGTATTGAAAGATACTTTCCAATAATATCTTGTGATTTTGTTATATCTAATATCTCCTCTTTCATAGATTATTTTAGTGTTTTTAGGTTAAATATATATTGGTTGCTTGGTGTTTGGAGATGGTCTTAAATGTGTTTGTTGTTTTTAACACCATAATTATTATAAACTAAAAAGGTGTGAAGAGGTTATGAGAATTGAGGATATGGGAAGAATCCCTTTAGCGAGTATATTTTGTCCAGAGACTTCAGTACATAGATTATTGAATCGTTTGAGTCATAGTGGAGTTGGAATTAACCCTGTTGATTGTGAACAAAGAGTTAGATATATCTTATTAGGAGAGAGTAAAGAGTCAGTTATACCATTACCAATTAATGTTTCGGATCATGCAAGAGTTGAAGGTTTTGTTTTACGAAATGGGACTCTTAGAATTGATTTATCTAATTATCTTGGAGCGCGGAATTCTGAGGAATATGGACTTGGTGTCAGATATAAAGTCTTATTTGATGGGCGTGATGCAGAAAGGGATCATTTTGATATATCTGTAAGAACTTTAAGGGATTTCTATAATCCTATGAATCTTTTTGGAAACCCTATAGGAACTGTATTATCAAACCCTCCTAGATCTCAATAATATTTATATACTTTCTTAAGTTTTTTGATTGATGGAAGATGATGAAGGTGAATCGAGGAGTAGGGGAGAAATCCTATTTAGCAGACTTTGTTTTGAAGATTTAAATAATGATAATCGGAGAAGAGATATAACTAAATTAGTTGATTCTATTGGAGAATTGGATGGAGAGGTTCCTAGATGTATAGTAACTTTTAAACCTCTTATAAATTTTAGGGATGAAATTTATGAGGCTCCCCTTTCCTGCCTTGTAAACCCAGAAGGAGTTTATGATGTCCTGAAATACACTATTTTTAGCGATGAACTAACATCATTTAGAGTTGAGCTTAAAGATGGACCTAGTTATGAAAATAGGGGTGGAGGCTCTGGTGTCTCTGGAATGATTAGTTGTCATAGGGTGAAGATACCTCCTAGAGTAGAATATAATATTAAAATTTGGGGATATGGAGAAGAACAGGAATTAGTGAATATGCTAAATGGTTTAGTTGCTAATGTAAGAGATTTTTATCGTCCGCTTGAACCTGAAAAAATTAAAGAAATTGTTGAGCGAGTATCTGGTGAACGAAAAATAACACCTGGAACAAGAAAGCGTAAGTGAATCAAGAAATCAATTACTTTATATCTAAAATAAGACTTGGTCTGTATTTTCTGCATTCTTCTGCTAAAAATCTTCTGTGACACCTTTCGGGAGATTCTTCTATACACAATATCGTCACGTCACTTTTGAGAGCTTTTTCTGCTAACTCTATGACTCTTTCTCTTGCTTCTTGCGTTTGGAGATACTCTTGATATTTTTCTATCAAACCTTCAAAAGATAAATTTTTTCTGTAAAAGTCTCTTACTAACATTGAAGGTGGTGCTAACTCTGGAATCCATGAATCGTAACTAATATTTTCTATTATTCTTTTATCTGGAGTTCTGCCGTTGGATAATGTGTGCCTTGACATCACAGAGATTCTTAATCCATCATTACCGTCTCTTGGAGTCAATATACACTTTGTTCTTAGCATTTTATCAGTTTAGGGAATAATTTATATATCTGCTAAATTTAATTTTTACATGACACTTTATATGTTCTTTGGCACTGAATGCGTACATTGTCATGAGATGATTCCTCTCGTTGAAAGACTTGAAAAAGAGATTAATGTAAAAGTTGAGAGGCTTGAGACATGGCATAACGCATCTAATGCTAAGAAATTGCAGGAGTTTGATAAGGGTCGTTGTGGTGGAGTTCCTTTTTTTTACAACGATAAAACTGGAAAGTTTATCTGTGGTGCTGCAGAATATTCTGATTTGAAAGACTGGGCTAAGGGATAGATAGGCTACTAAGTCAAACTAATTTTCTACAAAAACAATATTTATATATTGATTAAACTTTATCAACTCATGCGGGAGAATGATAGACCTGAAAGGAAGGTTCTTGTTCTGGCCACTGCGTCACTTTTTGCATTATTGGGTTATCTAAATAAAAATTATCCAACACCAAAAGAAAAAGAAAGCCCCCTGGTTCAGGTTGTTGTAAATGGAGACTTGAATGGTGATGGGTTTTCAGATATAATCAGACGCACAGGGGATAGATGGGAAGTTAGCTACTTTAGTGGTAAAAACTACTCTTTATTTATGGAGATTAGACCTGAAGATGAAAATAGAGCAGCGGAAATTTTTGCAGATTATATTATGAAAAGATAAAAAAATCGCTTGATTTATATAGTTGATTTAATAATTCTTATTGAGGGATGATGGAAAAAGTAATTGCTGAATTTGATGTTAATTACATTCAGATTCTTGATGAACATGGAAATTGTGATGAAAAAAACAAACCCAAATTATCTGATGATGTTTTGAAGGAGATGTATAGATTTCTTATCTTAACTAAGACATTTGATGATAAGGCCATTAAACTGCAAAGACAGGGAAGACTTGGAACTTATGCGTCCATGCGAGGACAGGAAGCTTGTCAAATAGGAAGTGTTTTTGCTTTAAGTAAGAACGACTGGATATTTCCTGCTTTTCGCGAGAATGGAGTTTATATGGCTAAGGGAGTTTCTGCTGAAATGCTTTATCGCTACTGGATGGGTGATGAAAGGGGAATGAAGATACCTTCTGGAATTAACATTCTTCCTGTTTCAATTACTGTTGGTGCTCATTTACCTCACGCAGTTGGTACTGGAATGGCATTTAATTATTTAAACCAAAAAAATGTTTCTGTTGTTTACTTTGGAGATGGAGCGACTTCGGAAGGGGATTTTCATACTGCTTTGAATTTTGCCGGAGTCTTTAAAGCGCCTTGTGTTTTTATATGTCAAAATAATCAGTGGGCAATATCTACTCCCGTTAGAGAACAGACAGCTTCGCAAACAATTGCTCAAAAGGCAATTGCTTATGGAATTCATGGAGTACAAGTAGATGGGAATGATGTTTTTGCAGTCTATAATGCAACAAAAGATGCTGTTGATAGGGCAAGACAAGGAAAAGGATCTACACTTATAGAGTGTTTTACTTATAGATTGGCTGACCATACAACATCTGATGAGGCTAAGAGATATAGAGATGAAAATGAATTGAAAGAGTGGTTTACTAAAGACCCAATAACTAGATTTGAGAATTATCTTGTTAATATGAAAATTATTAATCCTGTGTTGATTGGAAAAGTTAAGGCTGAATGCGAACAAGAGATTGAAATTGCGGTTAAGAAAGCTGAAAGTGCTAAGCCTCAAACACCTGTTGAAATGTTTGATTATCTTTATGAAAACTTGACTGATGAATTAAAAGAACAGCGTGATAAGTCTGCCCGTGAAAATAAAATTATAACTAAAACTATTTCTGGAGAAAATAGTGCAAAGAATGCTGGAGTTGTTGGAGAATTGGAGGAAGCTTAGACTTCGAATCTTAATCTCTCATATTCTTCTACAGAGATTCTTATTTGGTTCAGAATTTGTTTAAGCAAACCCTTTCCAATATCTTCATTTGCATGTACGGGTACAACTGTTCTTCTTCCATCTAAATGTTTAAAACGTATATGGCTACCTTTTCCTTGAATTGCAATAAACCCTAATCTTTCTAAAATTTTACAAAGCTTCTTTCCTGAAACTGGCACAAGCTTAGGCATATTAACTGTTGATAGTTTGATATTTTTTAAACTGTAATTTTTGTAAACCTATAAATTTCATTGGCTTTATACCTTCGTTATCTGTTTCCAAACATAACTCTATTGCTTCTTTTATTCTTTCTAGTAATTCTGGAATTGTTTTAGCTTGTGTATAACATCCTTGTATCTCGGGCACGCTTGCCACATAAATTCCGTCTTCGTCTTGCTCGATTATAACTGTGAACTCCATATTAAATAAAATAGAGAATACTATATAAAATTATGCCAGCTCTCTACTTATCCAGTCTTGAAAATCTTTAATCTGGTTTATTGAATCGGGTAGTTGTTGCTTTAACTGTTCAATCTTATTTGTAATAGATTCTGGATGATAATCTATATTTTGAATTGATTTCTCTATTTCTTCTATTAATTGTATGTTAAGGCAATCTGAAAAGAGCTTTGCTTTTTTTATTCTTCCTGCATCTGTGTCTAAGTGCAAGTCTACTGTTGCCCAGTCAAAACGCTCTGTTAACTGGTGTTGAAATTGCGGAGTTTCTCCAAAGCGCCAATCATTACTTTTTAATAATTGATAATAATTATTAAGTTCAGGTATCTCTTTTAGTGAATTGTGGTTTAGGATTTCCATATTTTTCTCTGAATTGTAAGTCTTAAAGAACTCATCAATTATGGCTTGCGTCAGAGATTCATGATTCAATTCTGAATTGAATTCAGTTATATTGGCAACTCTTGACCTTACTGAAGTTGTACCTTTTGCCAATAGTTTTTTTGGTGAGGGGGTTAGATATTCTGCTAATTTATCAAGGTTTACGTTTATTAACAAAGTTCCGTGGTGGAATGCCCTATCTGGATTTTCTTTGAAGGCACTTCCAGATATTTTTTTACCACCTACTAAAATGTCATTTCTGCCTGACTGAATTGCTTTTATTCCAAACCTTTCTAATGCGTTAATTATTATATCAAAATTTCTTTTTCGATCATAGTCTTTCCTTGAAGATAGAAATGTGAAATTCGTATTTCCTAAATCTTGAAAGACCGCTCCCCCACCACTTTGTCTTCTTACAAGATTAATATTATTTTGTTCTATTTTTTTCAAGTCGCATTCTGCCCATGGATTCTGATTTCTGCCTATTATTATACTTGGGTTGTTTCTCCATAGAAAAAGAATATTCTCGTCTGTAGACATGTCTTTGAAGATAAAGTCCTCTGTTGCTAAGTTAAAGAAAGGGTCGTTAGTTTCTGATATGAGGCAACGTGCTTTTGACATATATTTTTTAATTTATTGGATGTATTAAATCTTATGCTTAGAAAGTTAAAATGTAGTTTTTTGGAATATAACTCTTATACCTTATGTTTTATATATTGAAAGATATTAACTAATTTGGTGATGATAAATGGCTACTAAAAACATGGTTGAGGCGCTGAATGATGCTCTTCGTTTGGAGATGAAGCGTGATAAAAATATAATTATTATTGGTGAAGACGTTGGTGAAGATGGTGGAGTTTTTAGGGTTACTGATGGACTTGCTAATGAATACGGAAACGATAGAGTTATTGATTCTCCCCTTGCTGAATCTGGAATTGTTGGAACTTCTATTGGAATGGCTCTTGTAGGTTTGAAGCCTGTTTGCGAAATACAATTTGAAGGATTTATTTTTCCTGCAATTGACCAACTTGTAAATCATGCTTCAAGAATGAGAAATAGAAGCCGTGGGCGTTTTACTACTCCTATAATTGTTCGCTGTCCTATTGGCGGAGGAATAAAAGCTCTTGAGCATCATTCTGATTCTCCTGAAACTTATTTAATTCATACCCCTGGATTGAAAGTTGTAATGCCTTCGGGACCATATGATGCTAAGGGTCTGCTTATCTCTGCTCTTCGTGAAAAGGACCCTGTTATATTTTTTGAGCCAAAGAAAATTTATCGCGCAATAAAGGAAGAAGTTCCAGATGGAGACTATGCAATTCCTATTGGAAAAGCTAATGTAATAAAAGAAGGGAAAGATGTAACTTTGATAGCTTATGGTGCGTGGGTTAAGACTGCAAAAGAAGCTGTTGAAAGAATAAAAGATAGTGTTGATGTTGAGCTTATTGATTTACGAACTCTATCTCCTCTTGATACTGAAACTATAATTGATTCTGTTAAAAAAACAGGTAAGTGTGTTGTTGTTCAAGAAGCCCCTAAAACCTTAGGGTTGGCTTCAGAGATAATATCTAGAATAAATGAAAAAGCGCTTTATTCACTTGAGGCTCCAGTTGAAAGAGTTACTGGCTTTGATACAATAGTGCCTTTGAGATTGCATGAGGATTATTATTTGCCTTCTGTTGATAAGATTGTTTCTGCTATTGAGAGAGTTGTGAAGAATGCTAGGGGTGGATAAATTTGGATTTTGTATTTGAATTTAAAGATAAGACTGGAAGAAATATTTATCTTACTAAAAAGCAATGGGCTCATATTACATCTCCAATTTCACTTCATGCTTATATGACAAATTATCTAGAAGAAATGAAAGAAACTCTTCATAAACCAGATAAAATATTAAGTAGTGTTTATGACAAAAATAAAGTTAGTTATTATAGATTTTATAAAAATAGAAAAGAATACTTGAGAGTAATCGTTAATTATTTAAACGGGTATGGGTTTGTTATTACCTCATATTTTGTGAGGAATATTATATAATGGAAGGAAAAATGAATATATGTTATGATCAAGAAAATGATTATTTAGAGATTTTTATAGAAGGATCAAGCCCTACTTATGGAGAAGAAAAGGGTGAGGATATTACATTATTTAGAAGAAAAGATAATAATAAAGTTGTGGGTATAGGCATTCTTAACTTTAGAAAACGGGCTAAATCTCTTAATAGTATAAAACTAAATTTGCCGTTTAATATTAACTTTTCTGATTTGAAGGTTTAATAGGTTATTCTAAAAAGACCTTCTGTGTCTGCGCAGTCTGTTTCATAAGATTTACCATCTGAAGAGGGTAATTTCAGTTGTACACAATTTGTGTACAACTCAGTACCTGAAGCTTCTTTTTCTCTTATTTTAAGCATATTCCAATAATTTCTTGGGTTTTTCACTATCTGTCAGGGCTTCAACTACATCAATAACTGAAAAATGCCACTTTTCTTCATACCAGATTCTACGTATTTTCTTATTTTGAAATACTATGAGGGACTTATCTTCTTCATTCATTGTAAATTTAGTTTCTTGAAGTTTTTAATAATTTGTAGTCACCCACTAAAAAAAGTTTTTAAACCATCAATTATCCTGAAGATGATGCCATCAATGAGTCTTGAAGAACATGAACACAATTATGCACTTGTATGTTATTCCATAGATCTGAATCTTTTGAAAAGAAATGCTTTATGGTCCATAGATGGAAATATATCTACTGTTGGGGGTAGGATAATGCATCAAGGAGACATAGTTGTTTGGACTCATTTAAATGATCCTTGTGTTAATCTTAGAAGATTTACTGGAGATAAAGGCAATAATAATCACCTTCCGTATCTTGACCCCTTGAGAATCCAGAGAAAAAGAATTCCTGAAATAGCAGAAAATATAGCTATTTTTATTGATAAATCTGATGGTCTAATGAGACCTTGGGTCATGGGAACCATAGATGTCTTTCAAGATGAAATTCTATTTTATAGTTGCCAAGCTCCTAGACTTTCTGCGGCGTTGCTTGATGCAGCAAACCATCAAGGTCCCTTTGATTTATTCAATAGGTATATTCCATTCACAGGTTAGGTGAAAGGCATAATGAATGCTAACATTTATTATCGTTTAAGTTTTATCTATATGTAAAATATGGTGTTTGAATTTAGACTTCCAGACATTGGCGAGGGCATAGCCGAAGCAGAAATAGTTGAATGGCTTGTTTCTGAAGGAGATTCTGTAAAGTCTGACCAAACTATCATTAAAGTTGAAACAGATAAGGCTGTTGCTGACTTACCCTCTCCAGTTTCTGGGACAATATTGAAGATTAATTTTTCTAAAGGAGATACTGTTAATGTAGGTGCTGTGCTTTGTGTAATTGGAGATAAAGATGAGAATATAGATAATAAAAGAAATGTATTGATGAAAAATGAGAATAAAGTTATGAAAATTCAAGAGGATAATAAATCTAATATTAACAAAAATAATATTAACTTAAATGGAAAAGTGCTTGTTTCTCCTGTTGTCAGAAAGATTGCTCTTGAAAAAGGTTTTGACTTGACAACAGTTAAAGGGAGCGGAGTTAATGGGCAGATATTAATTTCTGATTTGCCTTCTGAATCTAAAATACCTGAAATTGTTGAATCTCCGAGGCCTAATGGAATTATTTCTCAAAAGAAATATGACCAGTATGGTTATGTTGAAAGAATTCCCATGAAGGGTGTGAGAAAGGTTATCGCTCAAAACATGATTAACTCATTATCTAGAACTGCACAGGTGACTGCAATGGAAGATATAGGCGTTACTAAATTGTGGGATTTAAGATTAAGGGAAAAAGAACATTTTGCAATTGAAGGAGTTAAACTGACATTTATGCCTTTTGTGATAAATGCTGTGATAAAAGCTCTTCAAAAATTCCCAAAGATGAATTCATCAATTGAAGGAGAGAATATTGTTTTGAAGAAATATTATAATATTGGAGTTGCTGTTCAGACTGATGTTGGTTTGATGGTGCCAGTTATTAAAATAGCTGAACGCAAAAGCATTTCTGAAATTGCCAAAGAGATTGAGAGTTTAGCTGAGAAGTGCAGAGATAGGACAATTGACACCATGGATTTGAAGGGAAGCACATTTACAATTACTAATTATGGAAGCATCGGGGGAACATATGCTACTCCAATAATAAATCCGGGAGAGTCTGCTATTTTGGGACTTGGAAAGATATTTGACAGAGCTGTTTTGGATAATTCTGGAAGTGTAAAGAATGTAAAGATATTGCCTATTTCTCTGACATTTGACCATCAGATAGTTGATGGTGCTGAAGCGACCCAGTTTATTATCTATCTAAAAGAATTACTTGAAAGTCCGGATGAAGAATTGTTGAAATAAAAAACACTTAATCGTTCAAAAGCCATTTCCATAAAGGTACGAACTTGATTTTACCTTTTAAATCAAACCATTCAACATGTTCTTCTGATTCGTGATTTGAGGTGATTATTAGGAGATTGGAACATTTTAGTTCTTTTGCCGCTTTTAATAGTGCCCTAATCTCGCGCTTCTTTGTTTCATTATCTTTTAAGTCATAGCAGACTTGCATTAATTCACTTACATTATTTCCTTCTTGTATTACAAAGTCTACTTCTTCTTGTTGAACATTTTTCCAATAAAACAATTTAATATGATTATTTAGCTCTTTCCTTTTTAACTCTTGGGCAACTATATTCTCGTATAGTTTTCCAATACTTTGGCTCGTTTTGAATGCCTTTGCATAAATAAAACCATTATCTATACAATAAGATTTTTTATTGAAATTTATCTGCTCTTTTACTTTGGCAGAAAACCTTTTTACACTAAAGAAGATAAATGATTCTTCTAAATAAGAAAGATATTTTTTAATTGTGTTGACACTCTGAATTTTAATCATTTTTGATAGATTGGTATATGAATATTCATTGCCACTGTTAGATATTAGATAATATGAAAGCTCATCTATACCTTGAGGGGATCTTATATTATGCCTTTTTACTATATCTTTATAGATTATAGAATCAAAAAGTGTTGATAAATATTCTTTATAATCTATATTCTTTGTTAGGGGCTCGGGATACCCTCCATGGATTAGATATAAGTCTAATTTTTCCTTAATCTGGTGCGAAGTTAGCTCTTTCTTTTCAATTTCGAGATACTCTTTGAAAGAAAATGGCAAGATATTTATCAGAAGATGTCTACCTGTCAGATGTGTTGCCAACTCTTTGCTTAATAAATTTGAGTTGCTACCAGTTATTATTAAATTTACTCCTTTTCTTTGCAACCTATTTGCAAATAATTCCCATTTTGGGAGATTCTGAATTTCGTCAAGAAGAATATGTTCTGGGTTATTGTAAACTGTATTCACTGCTTCTACAATAGAATCGTATTCTTCTGTTTCAATCAGATGTTCATCATCAAAATTAACATATCCAAATTTTTTTAGCTTATTAAGAAAATGCAGTGCAAAAAAAGACTTTCCTGCCCTTCTTGGACCTATAATTACTTTTATCAGAGAATTGCTTAATTTATCGGAGTTCAATTTTCGCTCTATATAGTTCTCTCTAAGTTTAACTTCAAGTTCTTGTTTTTGAGAGATAATTATATCTTTAATCATTGTTTTTGTGATGCACAAAAGTATTTAAATTTATGCATTATGATTATTGATTCAACATTACCCCGTTTCATTGACATTTGATCATCAGATAGTTAATGGTGCTGAAGCGACTGAATTTATTATCTATCTAAAAGGATTACTTGAAGAGTCCGAGCATTTGCTTGACAAATAATAGACACTCTTAAAAACCCTCAACACTATTGTATATGAAGGTGAATGATGACTAATATTCTAATTGGAGTTCATGCTGCCCTAGGGGAAATAGGCGTCTTGAGTTTTCTATGGTGTATTGTTGAACTTCTTAACCCTACTGATAAAAGAATTAAGAGGGCGATTATTGCTTCTGTTTTAGGAACGATATTTATATTTGCATCGTGGGTTGCTGGGGGATATTATTATGTTAACTTTTATGGTGAAAATGTAAAACCTGTAATCAAGGAAGGATTACAACCTTGGGCGCATTCAGTCGTTACTGAAACAAAAGAACATGTTTTTCTGTTTTTACCGTTTATTTCTTTGCTTGCTACAAGTCTTTTAGTGCGCCACAAGAAAAGGCTTATCAAAGAACATGTATTGAAAAAAGCGGTAATATCTCTATGTTGGCTTGTTGTGCTTATCGGGCTTGCGATGGCTGGAATGGGTTATATAATATCGAGTGCTTTTAGGAGTAGCATTGGAGGGTAAATGAATAATAAAAAAAATATTCCAGATACTGCAATGACCAGAGCAACTCTTCTAACTATGCTTTTTGTAACGTCCATTACTATAGTTGCAGAGATTTCTTCGTCTCTAAAAGATGGACTTAAGGCAATGACTGGACATCACTGGGTATCAAAAGGAGTTTTGTCTTTAGCATTGTTTGGATTTTTATTATGGGTACTCTCTGTTAAAGGAACATCTAGCGAGGAAGTTCGTAAAGAAGTTAGATTTACATTTTGGTTTACTATAATATTATCTTTTATATTGTTTGCGTTCTTTTTGTGGCATTATATCTATACATAATATGTAACTTGCTAGAATACTCTTTGAGCAATCAAAACGCTTAAGAATAACCTATTCTATCTATATTTGAAAGGAGGTAATCAGAATGTCTAAAACTTTCATGGTTTGGTCTTCAGTTGTGGTAGGTATCTTAATTGCACTTACAGAGGCTATGGCTTGGACAGGTAGTTTGAACTACTTGTGGGCTCTACTCGTAATAATCTGGGGATTCATGTGCAATTCTAAGAAATAATTGCACTCATATTTTGTTTTGTTTTTGTTTAATTTATGTTGAAGAAACTATTAAATATGATTGTCTCTTTATTTTGACATGGTGATGCAGTTAGACAATTTTTTTAGACCTGGGAGCGTCGCCATAATAGGGGCTTCACGAAACCCTTCGAAGATAGGGCACGTGATAGTTAAGAATATCATTGATGGGGGATTTAAAGGTCACATTTTTCCCGTAAATCCTGAAACTAAGGAGATTCTTGGGTATAGAAGTTATAAAACCGTAAACTCCATTCTGGAAGATGTTGACCTTGCAGTGATTTCTGTGCCTGCTGAATTTATCTTAAAGGTTATTGATGAGTGCCATAATAAAAAAATAAGAGATGTTTTAATTGTTACTGCTGGATTTGGAGAGATTGGAAATCATGAGCTTGAGAAAAAACTCAAAGAAAAATTGGATAAAAATAAGATGCGTTGCATAGGGGTTAATTGCCTTGGGATATTTGATGCCCATCACAAATTTGATACTTTGTTTTTGCCCCGTTATAGACTGACTAGACCTAAGGCGGGAGGAATTAGTTTTGTATGTCAAAGTGGTGCAATTGGTTCTGCAATACTTGATATTGCTGCATATAGCGGATATACTTTTTCTAAATTTATTAGTTATGGAAATGGTACCCAGATTGATGAATCTGATTTGATTGAATACTTAAGAGACGATCCAAATACTAAAGTAATATGTTTGTATGTTGAGGGGATAAAGAATGGTGATAAATTCTTTGAAACTTTGAAAGCCACTACAAAACATAAACCTGTTGTTGTTCTAAAGGGGGGTTTAACTGATGCAGGCATGAGAGCTACTATTTCTCATACTGGTTCGTTGGCTGGAAATAAAGATGTTTTCTTTGGGATTTTGAATCAGACTAATGCTATACGTGCTGATTCTCTTGAAGAAATGTTTCACATTGCAGCTATTTTTGAGAAAAAAATAGATTTTGAAAACAATCGTATTCAGGTAATTACTAATGGGGGTGGATATGGTATAGTTTCCACGGACGCTATAGCAAACTCGAAAAATCTAAGAATGTCGGAGTTAAGTTCTATATCCATTTCAGAAATAAGAAAGAAATCCCCTCATCATATGAATGTTGGTAATCCCCTTGACCTTCTTGGAGATGCGACTACTGAAAGATACAGAGAAGCATTGAATATATCACTTTTGGATAAAAATGTTGATGGAATTTTGCTCATTGTTCTTTACCAAACTCCCTTACTCACTACTGAAATTGTTGAAGTTATAACTGAAGCTCATCATAATTCTAAAAAGCCTATTATCGTCATTTCTACTGGTGGAGAATTTACAGAGTTACTTTCAAGGTCTTTAATGGAGCGAGGAATTCCAGTTTTTAATTTCCCAACTGAAACGATAACTGCTCTTGATAAGGTTATGAGTTATCAGTTGAGGCACAAACATATCAAGCCAATTGTTGTTAAGGAAGAAGTTGTTGAGAAGATTGTGAAAAAGACTAAGAAAGTTAATGTGAAAAAGAATAGAAAATAGATTATTAACTATCGAATACTTTAATATATTTAAAACCTGTATGTCTTGTGCCAGCCAATTCTCCCATCATGGCAAATATGTCCCCACTGGCTTGAGATCTTCCTCTAATCACTTCAATCTCATAAGTTCTTCTCCTTACTCCATCACCAAAATCACTTTGAGCATGTCGTGCTCTAATCTCTGCTCCATCAATTAATGAGGGATCTAATCTCATCGGGATTATTACTCTTTTCGTACGTGCTTCTAAATCTTTCTTCAATTCTTCTCTTTTAGATTCTAAAAGCACATCAAGAATACCTGGCTCCTTCACGTCTTTTTCTTGATTTATTGTTAAATAATCAATTACTGTAAAGACCTTACCATCTTCATGCTCAACAATCCCTGATACGAATGCTCTTCCACTAAAAACTGGATATTCAATATTCATCTTGGTTGAAAAATATAAGTGGAGAGTGACCCTATTTAGAGAGGTTTTATAAACTATAAATATCTCTAATTGTAT
>ERZ1292623.538-Hain-H51-01um-R1-538-length-40834-cov-5_pt1 | contig 40834 bp, 39 predicted proteins | sample MGYA00564398_ERZ1292623 | MGnify/ENA primary metagenome ERZ1292623 (study PRJEB36523, sample SAMEA6512633) | groundwater metagenome | collected 2019-01-07 | study: AquaDiva: Metagenomics assemblies of 32 groundwater samples
AATTTTCAAACGAAATTATTTGATGAAAAATTTCTCCTTTAGACCCCCCCCCCGACAATTTCAATCTCTCGATTGTTCATAAGTTGAGAGCATTTTATCTGATTGCCTACCAACTTGGCAAAAAACTACCGAAGCAAGAAAGATTTGGTCTGTGGGCTAGGGTGGAACTGACAACGATTGAAGTTTTAACTCTTTTGATCGAAGCGGGATTATCGCCAAAAATTAACAAATTACCGATTCTTGAAAAAACAAGAATCAAGATCGAAATAATTAAACAGTTAATTCGTCTCGGAAATGAAGCAAAGATAATTGAAGATAAAAAGTATCTTGAATTAGAAACACGATTACAGGAAATATCTAAGATGCTCGCAGGGTGGATCAAGGACACTCAAACGCAAAAGGAGCCCGTGAAAACGAACTCCTTGTGGCGCGAAACTTCCTGACGGATACCACCGTTCGGGTTGGCATTGCCGTGATTCGACCAGTTGACCCTGAACTTGCCGTTCGCCTCGTTCCAGTTGCCGTTAGCGACGTTACCGTCGGGATCCAGAATTTGCCCGATACCATCCATGTCACCAATAATCTTTTACAAAATTATCTGCGTTAACTCATCCTTGTGAGCTAAGTTTGGGAGCATCCACTGGAGTCAGGATCTCCGCTAGTACCGAGCAAGCAGTTTCAATTTCCTAATGGCAAACCATTACTCGTCCCGTTAATTAGCGGACAAATTGGTTGTATTAGCCATTGGTTTATTCTAACAGATAAAAGGCGGCCCGACGCAACTTACGTTGCATCGGGCCAAGTGTACAAATTCTAAGTGACAAGGTTACGCCACTGCCTGACGGAGACCACCGTGCGGGAGGGCATTGCCGTGATTCGACCAGTAGACCCTGAACCTGCCGCTCGCCTCGAACCAGCGGCCGCTAGCGACGCGACCGCCGGGAGCCAGAGAGGAAGTGCGAGTCCAACTATTCTTCGGGTCGAAATGTTTCGGGATGCCGAACTTCTGGGCTTCATTGGGGTGAACTAGGTTCAACCAGAAAGCGAAGGGTTCCATAATGATCCGTTGGCGGATGGAGATGAAAGACCTCTTCTCGGCGACGGCCTGATCATAGGAGATCGGGAGATCCTGATTGGCTTCGATCACTGGCCTCACAAGGATCACCACCGCCTGATCGATTGCCTGGAGATGGGGTTCCTTGACGCACAAGGCATTAAGATCGTCACGGTACTTCCAACAAGAGAAGAATTTGGTACCGACGGTCAGATCGTAGAGTTGGTCGGCCGTAAGATCACTCGGGGTAACAACGGGAAGGGTCAAGCCAGTCGTGGGGGTGGGGAGAGTGAGACCGGTGAGTGTGCGACCACCGACCACGCGCCAGAAGTCGACCCAGTGGTCGAAGAGATGGAGCGTGAAGTCGGAGTGGGTTGGTGTCTTGGCTCTCCGTCGTTTACTCTTGCCATCTGGCCTACCATTCTGAACTAACGGATTGACGGCTCGGTAAATTTCTTCCGGATCGAGCGACCCTTCTTTCACTCGCCTAAACCAGTCGTGTTGCTGGCGAGCGAAACGTCCGAGAACGTCATCGGCGACTTCCGTCATGATTGTTCTCCCTTATCTTGTAAAAGACCTTTGTTTTTATGGTCTAGAGAACGCCCCTAAACCATTGAACCAACTGCCCTATAGCCTAGCAGATTGTGATACAAAAGTCAAGGCCACGCAATGGTTCAATGTCTTGGAAGGACTATCGTTGAATTCAGCGATAAATGTCGTGGTCACCGATGTTGATGAAAGTAACTTCATCTTTCCCAGAAAAATCAAACATGATCCGGTAAGAACCGGTGATCCAGAAGGACCAGAAATTCCGATACTCACTGTGCAGTTTATGGGTATCCAGCCGAGGATCAAAAGGATTGAGGCGAAAAAGATTTTCCCGGGCTTCGACTTTCAACTTCAGGGCCAATGGTAACTTCTTATAAACTCTCCGGAAGCGCGGGGAGTAATAAATCTGCATCTTACCGTAAAGCTTTGAAGGAACGGAGAACTTTTAATTTACCCTTCTTTTTGGCTTCCATATAGCCTGCGATTGCTTGATCAGTATCTTCCTTTTCAATTAAGCGCTTTTTTTCTAATTCTTGCCAGCGCAAAAATTGAGCATACTGACTTTTAGGTAAAGTAATGGAGTTAGTTTCTTTTATTTTAACAGCTGTTTTCATAATATATAGTTATAACATAAAATCTAATCGAGCAAAAACTCCCCGCTTCGCCTCGGCGGGACCGATTGTATTAGCCAATATTATTTTAAAATAAGGAAAGCCGCTGTGCAAACAAGTTGCACAGCGGCGTAAGGGTACAAAACACAAATCACAAGGGTTCAACAAACTGCCTGACGGAGACCACCGTGCGGGTCGGCATTGCCGTGAGCCGACCAGTTGACCCTGAACTTGCCGTGCGCCTCGTGCCAGCTGCCGTTAGCGACGCGACCGACGGGAGCCAGAGAAGCCGTGCGGGTCCAGCCTTTAGGATCGAAGTGCTGCGGGATGCCAAATTGCTTGGCCTCCCGCGGATGGTCCTTGTTCAACCAGAAGCCGAAGGGCTCCATGGTGATCCGATGTCGGATCGAGATGAAGATCTTCTTATCAGCGATGGCCTGATTGTAAGACAAACAGAGGTCAGCACTGGCTTCGACCACCGGCTTCACGAGGATGACGGGGGCTTGGTCAACGACTTGGAGGTACGACTCCTTCACCTCAAGAACATCGAGGTTGTCCCAATTCTTCCAGCAGGGGAAGAAGTTGGTATCGACAGTGAGTTGGTAGAGCTGCTCGGCCTTCAGATCTCGCGGAGTGACGACGGGGAGAGTGAAGGCTTCCAACGTGGAAGCTTCTAACCCTGATCGCAGAGCAGGAAGAACGAGGTCAGCGTCGGTGAGTGTCCGCCCACCAACAACTTGCCAGAATTCAGCCCAGCGGTCACGGAGGCGGAGGATGATGTCGGGGGGGGAGAGCTTCTTGGTGTTTTGGATAAACGGATTTCTCCGCCCCAAAATAGCCTGTACTTGCTCACCCGTCAGCTCGCCATCCACAACCTGCCGTACTAACTCTTTCCATTGAGGGCCGGTCACAGACGCTCCCTCGACGATCATTTTGGCTTTTTTCTTTGCCATGACCATCACCTTTCTTGTCAAACACCTTGATTTCTATGGCCCAGAGAACGCCTCCAAGCCATTGAACTAACTGGCCAATAACTTAGCAGATTGAGGGAGAAAAGTCAAGCCCCGCTAGAGGGTCGCTCTGGCGGGGCCGGACTTAGGTTTTTACCTAGTTCTGACTAATTTGAAGTCATGAAGCTGGCGTCCGGAGTGGTAACGGAATTACCAGATTGATCTTGAGTCTTAATGTAATAGTAGTAGGTCGTGCTAGCGGTAAGACCGGAGAGGTTCACCGAACTCGTGGTGCCGAGAGTGTTGTCGAATTGCACCAATCCCCCGCCTTGGCCGACTACTGGTGTAGTAAGAGCATAGTGGACCTTGCCAGTCGTCATCTCATTCGTGAGCCAAGTGACCACAGCAGAGGAAGTGGTGATATTGCTCACCGACTTACTCGTGATAACTGGAGCGGTCTTGTCTTTGTCGCCGCGATCATCACCGTCATCATCACCGTCATCATCATTATCATCGTCGCAATCATAACCATTAGGGCAGGTGGTTGTGCCCATCTTCTTCCAGATCCCTGGAGCATGGAGAAGTCCGGGAGGAATCTTGCCCGACTTGCCAGCCCCATTCTTTAAGATTTCGTTAATTCTCGAGATGGTTTGACTATCTAATTGACCCGTCTCTGGGAGGCCGGCTTTCTTTTGCATCTTTCTTACTGCCTTCTCGGTCAAAGGACCGTAGTAGCCAGTGATTACCCCCTCCGGATAGATCTCTGTGTCGGTCGAAAGCAATCTTTGTAGGGTCTTTATTTCGTCATGTCTTGAGCCCTTAGACCATTGCTTGGTCAATTGGAGTTCTGTTTGTATTCCCGTCGCTTGAGCCTTCAACTCATTGAGTTTGGCTTGGAGGGTGGCAATTTCGGCATAAAGACGATTCAAGGTCGCCATTTGCTCGGCGGTCAGGGTCGATAACGGTGTCACATTGGTGGTGACTTCAGTTAAACCAACGGCCGGTAAGATAATAATCGCTATAAAAACTGCTAAGACAGTTGCTAGTCTCTTAATTGTAATCATTTTTAGTTTATTTAATTGTTTTTAATGGTTACTGCCTGATAATTTGGGCCCTTGCCCGAGGAGATTATACCTCAAGCTCCCCCCAATTGGAACCACTCGCCACCTTCACCGATAAAGGAATGGGCCAGTCAACCACCGTTTCCATTGTTTTAACCAAAATTGGCTTTATTTTCGGGATTAATTCTTCTTTCACCTCATATAAGAGCTCATCGTGGACGGTGAGGAGGAGGTGGGCGTCATTAATTAACCCCGCTTGGCGGAGAGCGGCGTCGGTCTTGATCATTGCTAATTTGATAATGTCGGCGGCTGTACCTTGGATTGGCGCATTCATCGCCATTCGCTCGCCTTCGGCTCGCAGGAATGGGAGTGGCGAACGGAGGGTGGGTAAGTAGCGCCGTCGGCCAAACTCCGTCTCGGTGTACCCTCTGGTGCGGGCGGTGGCCTTAACTTGGTCGAAGTAGTTGCGGATAGTGGGGAAGGTGGCGAAGTAACGGGTGTAGAACTCGGTTGCCGCTTCGCGGGTGGTGCCGAGATTGGCGCGAAGGGCATTAACCCCCATCCCATAGATGATGCCGAAGTTGATCACCTTAGCTTGGCGGCGCATCTCGGGCGTCACTCCCGACGGCTCGACGCCGAAGACTCGCGAGGCGACGGCGGTGTGGATGTCGCCACCGGCGCGAAACATCTCGATGAGCGCCGCATCGCCTGAGAGCACAGCTAGAACCCGCATCTCGATCTGGGAGTAATCGAGGGCAATGAAGCGATGCCCCGCGCGAGCTTGGAAAGCTTGGCGGATCACGCCACCGAGGGAGCCGGGGGTGGGAATGTTTTGGAGATTGGGGTCGCGGCTTGAGAGGCGGCCCGTGGCCGCGCCCATTTGGTCGAAGGTGGCGTGCAAGGCGCCGTCCGGCGCCACGAGCTCGGGTAAGGCATCGATGTACGTCGAGAGGAGCTTCTGTCGTTCGCGGTAAGCAAGAATCTCGGAAACGATCGGAAATTCGGGCGCGAGTTTAAGTAACTCTGACTCGCGCGTCGAACGCGCGCCACCGGCCGTCTTCTTTAGTCCTTTGATTGGTAGTTTAAGTTCGTCAAAGAGGATTTGACCCAATTGCTTAGGCGAATTGAGATTAAATTCGTGTCCGGCCAAAGCATAGATCTTCTGCTCTAGAATGGTCAGTTCTTGATGCATTGAGACGGAGAGGTTTTTCAGTAAGACGCGATCGAGGAGGATGCCGCGCCCCCGCGCCGCGTCGAGGATCGAGATTAGCGGCGACTCAATCTCAGCCCAAACGCGAGTGAGGTTCGCTTTTTTAATTTCAGTTTCCAGCCAAGCTCGCGCGTGAGTGAGATCAGTCGCACCAGTAAGCTCCTTAAGGGCCGCCCAGTCGAGATGATCGCGTTCGGAATTAAGTAACCAAGCGAGAATTTGTAATTCTCGCAAGGCGCCGGCTTCCGGCTCGGGATCAGTTTGCTTACTACTCGGGAGATCGAGTTTAGAACCTTCCGTTTTTTCAATTTGGAAAAGTTTGTGCCAACGTTCTTTTAAACTTCGAAATTCTAATCGATCAAAGAGTGAATCGACTGCCGTCATCGTCACCCCCTCGCGCCAAGTGGCGCTCGGGAGACGGAGCTCGACCGGCGCGTCGCGCCGGATCGTGGCCAAGGTTTTCGAGAAGAGCGCCTCCTCTTCCCCCGCCGTGAGCAGATTGATCACTCGATCAGTGAATTTAAGTTTCTTAAAAGTCGAAACATCTTTCTTTAACACTTTATAGATCTTCTCCACTGGGCCGAAATTAGTGATGAGGGTAGTGGCCGTCTTCTCGCCGATGCCAGTAATACCAATAATGTTGTCCGACGGATCGCCGCGGAAGCCCTTCCAGTCCGGCAAGAGTTCGGGAGCGAAGCCGAAGCGCGTCTTTACCGCCGCTTCGTCATAGAGCATAGTGTCGTTCAACCCTTTTTTAAAAGTGTAGACTTGAACGTGCGTGCCATCGACTAGTTGGAGAGTATCGAGATCGCCGGAGGCGATAATTATCTTCAAACTTTTATCTTGCTTCGCCTGCTCGGCAAGCGTGCCCACCAAGTCATCGGCTTCGAAGCCGGCTAGTTCGTAGCAAGGAATGTTTAAACCTTCAAACACCTCGCGCGAGCGCTCGATTTGCGAGACGAGGGCGGAATCAGTTGGCTTACGTCCCGCTTTGTACTCCTTATACACCGCCTTACGGAAGGTCGGCTCAGGTAAGTCATAGCAAGCAATGAAGTAATCGGGTTTGAGATCGGTCGCTAGTTTAATGAGCATCGAGACGAGACCATACAAGCCCCCCGTCGGCTCGCCAGATTTAGTGGTGAAGTCGGGTAGCGCGTGGTAGGCCCGGTGGAGAATGGCGTGGACGTCGAGGAGGACGAGGGTTTTGGATTTAATTTCCGTTTTACTCATAACTAATTTGTCGGATGACTTCGTCGATAAATTTGAAATTAATTGAAATGAGATTAGGGGGCAAAACTTCCGCCACGCGCTCCGGCCACTCAATCAGAATTAAATTATTTTGATCTTCAACGAGTTCCGACCAATTTAATTTTGCCAACTCTTCGGCTTTCTCTAATCGATAAGCATCGATGTGGATTAAGTATTTCCAATCACCTCCCGGTTTGGTAATTTCATATTTCTTCATAATCACGAAGGTCGGGCTTGTCACCCGATCTTTGATTCCCAGGCTTTCCGCCGCCGCTTGAGTGAAGGTAGTTTTACCCGAACCCAAATCACCATGCAAACCCACCACTGTGGCCCCTCGATTCGCCGCGGCGAACTCGGGGTTAACCAATTTAACCAAGAAATCTTTGGCTACGGCCTTTGTTTCCGCCAAACTTTTACTCAAAACTTCCATTGACTCATCTTAGCATATGGTGATAGTTATATAAGTAGACGGAAACGGAAACTTTGGCCCAAGAATAAAGCAAAGGAGGAACGCCATGGGTCGCGTTGGGGCGCCGGTTCGGATGCCGATGAGCATGGAGGAATTTCGAAGAATCTTAGGTGGCTTACTCACTAAGGGTTGGGTGGCGGGGATCGAAGATGGTCGCATCCGCCTTTGGCCAAACAAGGAGAAGCTTGGTTATAGTTACGACCCGGTGGCAGCAGTCTTGCTCATGTCGGGAGGGAGACGCTTGGGTTTGACCGATAAAGTAGCCCTGCGGGTTAAGCTCGCGGCGGCCAGACCAGATAAACACAAACGCACGCGGATTGGGCTCCTGCGCACCCTCGGTTTGCTCCACTAAAAGTCCGATTTTGTCCGACACCTCGAGTTATCACCAACTCGGGGTTTTATTTTGTCTAAAGTGTGCTAGGAATAGGAGGAGATGACACTCGATTTCAAAGAAGACAATCAGCTTAAACGTCTAGACGAGCTCCACGCTAAGGAAGCGGAAGACCTGACTCAAATTTTAGCGACCAAACACAATCTCCCCTACATTGATCTCTCAAAATTACCGATCAATACCGATGCCTTGCGCCTAATCCCCGAAGTAGAAGCGCGGCAAGCTAAAATTGCCGCCTTCAAAATCAGCGGCAAGAAGTTATTCGTCATCATTCTCTCCCCCGACAACCCGGAAACGAGATCCATTCTCCAAGAATTGGCTGGCAAGGGCTTCGCCGTTGAGGCTTACCTCGGTTCAAACGCGAGCCTCGGGCGAGCGCTGGAGCGCTACCAAGAAATTTCCGAGTCGAGCCAGACGGAAGCGGGCGTAATTGATATTGCAAACGACGAGATTAATCGCTTCGTGGAAGAAATTAAGGGTTTGGCCGGTATCCGCGCCCGCCTAGTGGAGGAGACGGCCCGTGCCGCGCATGGCGGTAGTGTCACGAGTTTATTGGAAATTATTTTAGCCGGCGCTTTGATTGTGAAGGCCTCCGACATCCATCTTGAGCCGGAAGAAAATCAACTCCGCCTGCGCTACCGACTTGATGGCGTACTAAATGACTTCGCTTTCTTCGAAGGTAAGATCTACCGCTCGCTTTTGTCGCGAGTTAAGTTAATTTCCGGTTTGAAGTTGAATGTGAAGACAACGGCCCAAGACGGACGCTTCTCAATTAAGCTGGGGGCGAGTGAGATCGAAGTGCGCACCGCCATTCTTCCAGGCGCTTACGGTGAGTCAATCGTGCTTCGCTTACTTAATCCGGAATCATTAATGGTTGAGTTCTCCTCCCTCGGCATGGAGCCACTTCTTTTTGAAACACTGCAAAAGCAAATTACTAAACCTAATGGACTCATTCTCTTAACCGGACCAACCGGTTCGGGTAAAACGACTACCCTCTACTCCATTCTCCGGACCTTAAATTCTTCGGAAACGAAAATTATTACCATTGAGGATCCGATCGAGTACCACTTAGAAGGAGTGAACCAAACCCAAGTTAATCGGGGTAAGGATTACACCTTCTTAATTGGTTTGCGCTCGGCTCTGCGGCAAGATCCCGACATCATCATGGTGGGAGAAATTCGAGATGGCGAGACGGCGAAGGTGGCGATTAATGCCTCCCTCACCGGTCACCTTGTGCTCTCCACCCTCCATACTAATAACGCCGCTGGCACCATCCCTCGCTTGATTGATCTCGGAGTGAATCCGAAGATCATCGAAGCGGCATTAAACATCGCCATCGCCCAACGCCTCGTGCGGCAACTCTGCCCCGATTGCCGCGAGGCTTACGCCCCGTCGGACAAAGAGCAGAAGCTCATCGCCACCATTACCCCATCGATTGAGAAGAAGCGCGGCGCGAAAATTGAGCTACCGGCCTCGCTTTACCGCCCGAAGGGCTGTGGTAAGTGCCATGAGACGGGCTTCCGCGGCCGGACCGGCATCTTCGAGGCGGTAGTGATGACGAGTGCCATCGCCACCCTCTTGGTGGGGAATGCGAGCGAGCGGGAAATTAAGCGTTTGGCGGACGAATCGAAGCTCCTCGATCTCCGTGAGGACGGATTACTTAAGGTGCTTAGCGGCACCACCGCCCTCGCCGAGCTCGAGCGGGTGGTTGATTTGTACGCCGAAATTCTTTGACAATACGAGTTGAGACCATAAACCTCTAAGCAATCCTTTGGGCCCGGAGGCTCAAAGTGAGGCGTCGGTCTAAGGATGGCTCCAGTGTTTTCCACCGAAGCGGAAAAACCAGCACGTCCTTTAACCAGCACCCGTTTAAACCCGGAAGTTTAGTTGCTTAGAGGTTTATGGCCTCAACCACGATCCTAGCATAAAATGGAAAAGAAGTCAAGTATCAAAAAAGAACCAGCAGCTGAACCAATTAATGATTGGTCTCTTGATCAATCGCTCCGACCCTCGATTTGGGAGGAGTATATTGGCCAAGAAAGCATTAAACAGAACCTGAAGATATTACTCCAAGCGGCGACAGAACGCCAGCACCCCCCCGAGCACCTCCTCTTCTACGGCCCGCCGGGGCTCGGCAAGACGACACTCGCCTATTTGATCGCTAAAGAAATGGCGGCGCAGATTAAAGTGACGTCGGGGCCGGCGATTGAGAAGGTGGGCGACCTCGCCTCCATCCTCACCAACCTCGCCCCGGGCGACATCCTCTTCATCGATGAGATCCACCGCCTAAACAAGCTGATCGAGGAGGTGCTCTACCCTGCTATGGAGTCGGGTAAGCTCAACATTATTATTGGCAAAGGGCCGGGGGCGCGAGTGATCCAACTCGACCTCCCCCCCTTCACCCTCATTGCCGCCACTACTCGCATCGCCTTGCTTTCGGCGCCGCTTCGCTCACGCTTCTCCGGTGGCACCTTCCGCCTCGACTTCTACACCGAAGATGAGCTGAAAAAAATTATTAATCGCTCGGCGAAGATTCTCGGCGTTAAGATTGACGCCGCCGCGGCCGCGGCGATTGCCGAGCGCAGCCGCTTCACCCCGCGGCTGGCGAACCAATTTCTTAAGCGCGCCCGCGACTTGGCCCAAATTAAAAAACAACCGATTAATGAAAATATCGTTAATGAGACCCTAACCATGATGGGGGTGGACGAGCTCGGCCTCTCTGGCGCTGATCGAAAATTACTCGCCGTTTTAATTGAGAAGTTTGGGGGTGGACCGGTCGGGCTTGGCACTCTCGCCACCGCCACCGCCGAAGAAGAAGCGACAATTGCTGAAGTGCATGAACCCTACCTGATCCAACTTGGCTTCCTCGATCGCACCCCCCGCGGTCGCACCGCCACCCGCAAAGCTTACGATCATCTCGGCCACTCGGAACCAACAAACAAACAAGAGAAATTAATTTAATATGGCTGGACATAATAAATGGACCCAAATTAAACGGCAGAAGGCGGTGGTGGATGCGAAGAAGAGTAAGCTCTTCTCAGTTTTGGTGAAGCAGATCCAACTTGAGGCACGTAAGGCGAACGGCGACGAGACTGCTTCGGGGTTGAAAACGGTTATCGAACGCGCCCGAGTCGCCAACATGCCAAATGAGAATATTGAACGAGCGATTAAGTCGGCGGTGGGAGCGGAAGCGAAAGAACTAGAAACGATTCTCTACGAAGCTTATGGTCCGGGTGGAGTGGCCCTGATTATCGAAGCGATTACTAATAGTCGCAATCGCACCACTCAAGAAGTTAAGCACTTACTCGCCGAGCACGGCGGTAGTCTGGCGCTCGCCGGTGCCGCGACTTGGGCCTTTGAGAAAAGTGCCGCCGGTTGGCAAGCGAAGACGCTGGTACCGCCACCTGCGGGTGAGGTTGCCGACCAATTAACTAATCTCTTGGCCGAACTCAATCAGCATGATGATGTGGAGCGCGTGAGTGTGAATACGGCTTTATGAAAATCTTGGGTATCGACCCAGGTTATGATCGCTTAGGGGTGGCGGTGATCGAGAGTGTGGCGGGAAAGAAAGACACTCTCCTCTTCTCAACTTGCCTCACGACAGATAAAGATGACGAATTCTCTGAGCGGCTCTGGCAACTCGCCCAAGCGGTGGGGAAGATTATTAAAAAATATTCGCCCGACATTCTGGCTCTGGAGAAAATTTTCTTCGCCACTAACCAGAAGACGGCGATTAAAGTGGCGGAAGTGCGCGGCGTGATTAGTTATTTGGCGCGGCAATTTAATCTCACGCTTATTAATCTCGCGCCACTTGAGGTTAAGCTCGCCATCACTGGTTACGGTCAAGCCAGTAAAGACCAAGTGAAGCGAATGGTGGGGTTGATGATTAAGGAAACCGGATCAATTAAGTCGGATGATGAGATCGATGCGGTAGCGATGGCTCTTGCCGGCGCGTCCCGCGCCGTGGCAATTTATCCACAAAAAAGCGCTCCCTTATTTGCAAAAAAATCTCGGTATGGTAGAAAATAGTGGTTTAGTAAAATTAAATAAAAGGTCGGCCTTAAACAAGCCTAAAATAATCATGGATTTCGAAAACGAACTCGACGACGTTATTGGTGGTGATGAGGGGTTACTGGATGATAGTGATGAGATCCTTCCCGGCGGCGCCGCTGCCGATAAAGATGGTCTCGGTGATGAAGATGAGGAAGAAGAAGAGGAGGTAGGGGGTGACGAGTAGCTAAGAGACCATCACTTGATTAACAAACTAGTCCGCCGCGGCGGACTAGTTTGTTTTTATCTTCACGAAGCGGCGTTTGCCAATTTTTAAAACTACACCAGGGGTTGGCTGATAATGGGGATCTTCAATCTTCTCATTCTCCCCCGTACGGATCGCCCCCTCGTCGATCAAGCGGCGCCACTCACCACGCGAAGCGATTACCTCCTTCTCAATTAAAGCGCCCACTAAGTCGCCATCCGCGCCAAGCGAGATCTCGAGCAGGTCTTCGGGGGTGGCGCCATCGCGGAAGGTTTTATCGAAGGTTGCTTCCGCCGCCTCGGCCGCCTCGGCGCCGTAGAAGCGCCCGACAATATCACGCGCCACTTTCGCCTTAGCTTGGCGGGGACCGAGACCCAAGAGTTCGCTTTTGGTTTCAAGCAACAAGCGCGTGCAATTTATAAACAGTGGTTCAATCATCTCGTCCGGTTCGGCCATAATCGCGCCAAACATTTCGTTCGCCGGCGAGGAGAGGAAGACGCCCGTCCCCCGACTCTTCGACATGAGCGCTCCCGTCTTCGGGTTCGCCATGAGGTTTGTGACGATCACAAATTTATCTTTCCCTTTTAATCGTTTTAACAGCGTCCGGCCGGCGAGGGCGTTGAAGGTTTGGTCGGTGCCGCAAAGCTCGGCATCCACTTCCAGTGCCACTGAATCATAGCCCTGCATCAAGGGGTAGAGGAATTCGTGGAGATAGATTGGCTGATTCTCCCGCCAACGCTTGTCGAACATGTCGCGCTCGATCATTTGCTGGACGGTGAAGTTGCTAGCCAGTCCAAGAATCTCCCCGAAGGTGAGTCGCCCCAACCACTCACCGTTGTAGACCACGCGCGGCGGATTCTCTTGATCGTTGAAATTAAGTAACGGTTTGATCTGCTGCAACCAGCTCGCCACATTAGTTTTAATTTCTTCGGTCGAGAGTTGCGGTCGGGCTTCATTGCGACCACTGGGGTCGCCAATTCTCGCGGTGAAGTCGCCAAACAAGATAATCACTTCGTGCCCGAGCTGTCGCAACTCCTCAAGCACCATATAATTCTTAGCGTGGCTTAAGTGAAGGGCGGTGGAAGTAGGATCCGCTCCAATATAAATTTTTAACCGTTCACCACTTGAGAGTTTAGCCAAAAATTCGGCTCGCGAAGGTAAGATCTCGGTGATGACGCCGCGGTTTAAGAGAGCCTCGATAGTTTGACGATCGGTGTTGGTTTTCATCTCTTTTAGATAATCAAATTTAACATGTCTTACGAAGAATAACCAGAAATGCTAGGATAGAATCGATGCGTTTCATCAAGCGGCAATACTTACTCCCCGCCCTAACGGCGATCTTTGTCATCGCCGGGGTGACTTTGTTTTGGGCGATTAATCTGGAGTTACCGGATTTCCAATCACTAAATGAGCGCTTAGTGACAGAATCGACTAAAATCTATGATCGGACAGGTAAAATTCTGCTCTATAACGTTGATGAGGGGGTGCGTCGGAGCCTCGTTCCACCGGATGAGATTTCTAAACAACTGAAGAACGCGACGGTGGCGATTGAGGATGATCAATTCTACGAGCATAATGGTTTCAAACTTAGCGCCATTCTACGAGCCCTGTTCGTTAATCTCGGCTCCGGCACAGTCACGGGCAAGCAAGGTGGATCCACTATCACCCAGCAGTTAATTAAAAACACTCTTCTCACTCAAGACCGTAAGATCACGAGAAAGATAAAGGAGATCTTCCTAGCTTTGAAATTGGAGAAAATAATGACGAAGGAGGAGATTCTTGGTTGGTACTTAAACGAAGTGCCTTACGGCGGCCATCTCTATGGCGCGGAAGAGGCGAGCCAAGCTTTCTTCAACCACTCAGCCCGAAGCCTAACGCTCGCCGAGGCGGCGTACTTGGCCGCCATTCCCAAAGCGCCGACTTACTATTCTCCTTACGGCGATCACCGCCAAGACTTGGACGCGCGGAAGGATTTGGTTCTTAAACGGATGCTCGAACTTGGCTTCATCAACCAAGCTGAGCACGATGAGGCTAAGGCCGCGAAGGTGGTCTTCCAAGCCTTCGCCCCGTCCGGCATTAAGGCGCCACACTTTGTAATGTGGGTGCTGGGGCAATTAGAAACGAAGTATGGTCGAGAATCAATTCGAACTAAGGGCTTTAAAGTCATTACCACTCTTGATTGGGAGATCCAGCAGTTGGCCGAGGGAGCGATTGATGCCTATGGTGATCTGAATGAGAAGAATTTTAATGCTCACAACTCCGGTATGGTGGTGATGGATCCGAAGACTGGTGGGGTGCTCGCGATGGTGGGTTCTCGAGATTATTTCAATCAAGAGCGAGAAGGTAATTTCAACATCACCCTCGCTCACCGCCAGCCAGGTTCGGCTTTTAAACCCTTCGTCTACGCCACCGCTTTCAACAAGGGTTTTACCCCCGAAACGATGCTCTTCGACGTCCCGACCCAATTCGATGTTCATTGCGAAGTTGATCCGACTCGTTGCTATACACCGGTTAACTATGATGATCGTTACCGTGGCCCAATGTCGCTCCGTGAGGCCCTCGCTCAATCCATCAATATTCCCTCGGTTAAGGCTCTCTACTTAGCTGGAATTGGTGACTCGATTGAGACGGCGCGGCGAATGGGCATCCAAAGTTTGGGTAAAGCTAATGATTATGGTTTAACCCTGGTGCTGGGCGGCGGAGAGGTGTCACTTCTTGATTTAACCGGCGCCTACGGCGCCTTCGCTAATGATGGAATCAAAACCAAGACCCAGAATATCTTAGTAGTAGAATCGAGTGATGGTAAAAAACTGGAAGACAATCAACCCCAAGAACAACGAGTGTTGTCTGAAAATACCGCTCGGCTTATTTCCGATATTTTAAGCGATAACAAAGCGAGGACTCCAACCTTCGGCGAGAATTCCCTTCTCTATTTTCCTGGCCGAGATGTAGCGGCGAAGACGGGTACGACTAATAATTACCGTGATACCTGGATTGTGGGCTACACACCAAACCTCGTCGCCGGGGCATGGGTGGGTAATAACGACAACAAACCAATGGAGCGGCGGGTCGCCGGTCTCATTGTCGCTCCGTTGTGGAATAAATTCTTCACTGCCGCCATAAAGAAGGTCCCCGCTGAGAAGTTTGTTCAACCTGAACCGACTTCGAGCGAACTGCCGCCGGTCCTAAGAGGTTTCTGGCAGGGTGGTCAAAGTTATATGATCGACAAAATTTCCGGCAAGCTCGCCACTGAATACACTCCGAAGGATCTCCAGGAAGAACGGGTGGTGAAGCAAGTTCACTCCATCCTCTATTGGTTGAATCGAACCAATGATCAGCAATTCCCCTTGTGGGAAAAGTCGGTTTTGGAATGGGCGGCGTTAAATGGCCATCTAAACGAGTCAGAAACTATCATTCCTCAAGCGCTTGATGATGTTCATCGTCCCGAGTTTAACCCAATTGTCTCTCTAAAACCTTTTAGTTCCAGTTTTCGCTCAACGGATCGGATTTTAATCGAAACCACCGCTCAAGCTTCGCGCTTTCCACTCTCGCATGCTGACTTTTTCTTTAATAATAATTTCTTGGGATCCAAGCGCGAAGCGCCATTCGTCTATAGTCTCTTGGTGGAGGATATTAAAGATCTAACCAGAGACGCTAATGAGCTCAAGGTGATTGTTTATGACAGTGTGGGTAATCAGGGTACGGCTACCATCCCAATTTCCATCCTCGATTAACCTAGGCGCTTGAAAAGTTTGGGTGCTAAGTTGGCATTTAAATTCTCTAAGACAATTTTTTGCTTCAAAATAATTTGGTTTCTCTTGAGGGGGCTGGTTTTTAATCGAACCATTCCGTCGCGATAAGTAAATTCACCTTTTTCTAATTTAATTCCGGAGTATTGAAAAATTATTTCAATCACCGACTCATTGAAATCATCTTTCTTTTTAATTAACTCCCTAAGTCGGGCGAAACCTTGTTGGGCTGAGTGGAGCATCCTTTCGCTTAACGTCTAATCGGCATAATAAGATAAGTGAAATTAGGATCATCCAAACCCTTAATCACTATCGGTTTAAGTGGGCCATTGAAACCAAGGATGATTTTCTCTGAATTAATCGCGTTTAAGCCATCGAGTAAGTACTTCAAATTCAAACTAAGGGCCAAGGTCTCACCCTCCACCACCTCGCAATTAATCCAGGCCACATTGTCACCATTATCATTAATGGTTTTAACTTCCAATTTACCCTCTTGGTTTAAACTTAATTCCGCTTGGTTTAATTTATCGACAAAAACATTAGCTAATTTAAGTAAGGGGAGTAACTCATTCCGTGCCACGGTGATTTGAGTGGTGAAACGAGTAGGGATAATTTGCCGGTAATCAGGAAAGACACCGTCGATTAATCTTGAGGTGAGGTGGAAGTTTTCAGCTTTTAATGATAGTTGGTGTTTATTGTATTCAACCTTCAAATCCAAATCCAAACCATCCAAAATTCTTATTATTTCAATAATGTTTTTCAGGGGGATAATTAAATAAGGGAGATTGGTTTTGGTGTTCTTTTGGGTTAGTTTTTTTTCCGCTAAACGGAAAGAGTCTGTCGCCACCCAGAATAAGCCGTCGGGTTGGTTATATAAGCAAACACTGGATATTTCAGCTTTCAGATTGGAAATTGAGGCGCTATACCAGACGTATTTTAAATCCTCAACCAAATCTTGAGATTTTAGGTCTAAAGAATCAGGTTTGTCTGGTTTCGGGATTGAGGGGAAATCATCAGTGGGGTAACTTTTTATCTTCGTTGAATGATTAGGGGAAGAAATATTTAGATTACCATCAATTAAATCCAATTTAACTCGATCTTCGTTTAAATTAAGATTACTTAAAAAATTACCAAGGAGTGATCCATTAAGAGCAACTGATCCCTCTTTATTAATTTTTACCGGAATGGAAATCTCAAAACCTAAATCCAAATTAGTTGATTTGATTTTCAACACTCGATTATTAGCCTCAAGGACAATATAGGACAAAACTGGGAGGGATAAATTCTTACCTGTAACTCGTTCGGCTAATAGTACAGCGGATTGTAATTTATTTTTAGAACACTCTAGATTCATAATAGATTATTTATTAATTAAGAAAGATATATTAATGATATTAGGTCGGGGGATAAGTGGATAATTCGTAAATACACTCAAGTTTACTAATTCAATTAAATTTATTTTTTGGTTCAAGTTGTGAATAGGTGTTAGTTAGTTTTGGTATAGTAAACTACGGATCTGTTCTAATTCACGAGTTAGTAACTGGTTATCCCCAAGATCATTCTTAATTTTATCGTAAGCGTGGATGACAGTGGTGTGATCTCGGCCACCAAGTTTTTGTCCGATATAAGGGTAGGAAGTATTAAAGTCTTCTCGAAGAATATACATCGCCACTTGGCGCGGCTTCACCACCTCTTTCTTCCGAGTCTTCTCATAAAGCTTCTTCTCATCAATATGGTAGAAATCAGCCACCACAGTTGTCACATCTTTAATTGAGATGTTTTTCTTGGGTTTGATATTGTTTTTAATCAACCCCTTAACCTCATTGATTGTGAGGGGGCGTTTCTTTAAATAAGATTGGCAAATAATGATATTTAGAGCCCCTTCGAGTTCCCGAATATTATCTTGAATTACTGAACCCATATACTCCAAGATTTCATCTGGTGGGGTGAAATTACTAAGCCTAGACTTGTGTTTTAATATAGCCAAACGTGATTCCAGGTCTGGTTTCCCCACATCCACCGTCATCCCCCCTTCTAATCGAGATCGCAGGCGGTCTTCGATTCCACTAATATATTTCGGTGCCTTATCAGAAGAAAAGATGATCTGTTTGTTGTTTTCGTAGAAACTATTAAAAAGATGGAATAATTCTTCTTGAGTCTTCTCTTTCCCGGATAAAAACTGGACGTCATCCATAATCAAGACATCATATTTACGATACTTCTCCTTAAAGAGATTACCCCGATTGTTTTGCACGGAATTAATATAATCCATCATAAAGCGTTCCGAGGTGATGTAATGAACCCGCTTACTCCCACCGGAATTATTCTTCACATGATTACCAATTGCTTGGATGAGGTGGGTTTTACCCAAACCAGTACCACCATAGATGAAAAGAGGGTTATAGAGACTCCCCACCTTCTTTACCACAGCTTGGGAGGCGGCATAAGCTAGTTCATTGAAGGAGCCAACCACAAAGAGATCGAACACATATTTAGGATTAAGGTTATCTTCTTTATTGATATAGATCTCCGACATTGGAATCTGTTGATTCCCCCATTCGGTTGGGGTGGGATAACCCTCCGGCTTCTTCGCCTTCTCTGGTTCCTCTTGGCGACTAATCAAATATTCCACCCCTCTAATCTCGGGTTGGATATTACGGAGAGATTTCAGGATAAACTTATGGTACTTATTAAGTAACCACTCTTTAACGAAGGTATTAGGTACCCCCAAGAAGACGATTCCCGACTCTAGCTTGTTAATCGAAGTGTTTTTGAACCAAGTGCCGAAAGTGGCTTGAGAAATACCCATTTCAATTTCTGCCAATACTGTTTCCCAAAGTCGCTTGTTGTCCAAAACCATATGAGCCCCATTATAGGTTCACTGACTGGGATACTCAACTTGCGCACACCTGTTGATAATCAGTGGATTATTGTGGATAACTAAAAAATTTGGAAATAGAGGCGAGATGAGCTACACTAGAACCAATGTCTCAAACATATCAACCCAAAAAGCGAAAACGCCATAAAACACACGGTTTTTTGGTCCGAAAGCGAACTCCTGGCGGTCGTCGAGTGGTTCAAGCTCGTCGTCGCAAGGGGCGAGCTAAGCTCACCGTCTAATCTTTCCTCGATGTTCCCACGCGAGCGGCGAGTTCTGAAATCTCTTTTTCCCGAGATTTTAAAGAATAGTCGGTCTTACCACTCCCCCAACCTGACTATTCGATTAACTGGAAGACTAAAAAGTGACGATCAGCAAAAACCAACCCAATTTTCCGTTATTGTGAGTGGTCAAGTGTCTAAGAAGGCGGTAACCAGAAATCTTTGGAAGCGCCGAGTGAGAAATATTACTATGAGACACTTAGATCGGATGAGAGGTGGACACTATTGTCTTATATTCTTAAAACCAAGTGTGATGAAGTTGTCTTTTAAAATTTTAGAAGAAGAATTAATGTCCTTGTTCTATAAGACCAAACTAATTTAATTATGATTTCAAGCCTATTTAAGTCTGTATTTATCGAACCACTCTATAATTCACTGGTTTTTCTAAGCGCGGTGCTTCCTTGGGAAAGTTTGGGTGGAGCGATTATCATCCTCACTTTAGTGGTTAAATTCATTCTCCTTCCATTCCAGCACAAAATCATTAAAACCCAAAAGCAATTAAAGTTAATCGAGCCAAAACTCCAAGAAATAAAGAAAAACACCAAAGATGATCGAAGTGAGCAGGCTAAACAGATAATGCTCCTTTATAAAACCCACGGCATCAACCCCCTCACCTCTTTCTGGACCCTATTGATTCAAATCCCGATCATTCTGGCTTTGTTTTTTGTCTTTAAGAGCAGTGCCACTCTTCATCCGGAATTGATCTACTCCTTTACCCCAAGTCCTAATGAAATGTCCTTAATCTGGCTTGGGTTGATTGATCTAAGTAAAACATATTTCCCCCTAGCCTTACTGGTAGGGGTGACGCAGTTTATCCAACTTTGGTTGGCTAATCCTAAAATCAGTCTTCCGGACAGTAATTCCTCTAGTAATAATCAAATTATCGCCCAGAAAATGCAAACCCAAATGCGCTATATCCTACCGATCTTCATCATTTTCGCCGCTTCCAGCTTACCTTCAGCGATCGGCCTCTACTGGATAACAAGTAACCTCTTCGCCATTACTCACGAGTGGTGGGTGCGACGGGAGTCAGATCGTCTTTTAGCTCCACCTGACGGAGTTGCCCCGTCTCCCGCTCGATAAAGATCACTTTTCGCTCATCCTTGGTGACCAATAATTGAGTCGCATCACCCAAACCGGCTGTTTCCGCCCAAACTAACTGGCTCGTACCAGTGTCGGCATTAATTTTCCAGACTAAATCATTAAATTTCATTCCTCCTAAGAGTCGATTAACCAAAGAGAAACCCACTCCAACACTTTGCGGCGCAGCGCAGTAGACGAAGGTCGAATTATTGTTCCAGGCGCACTTATTAGCCAGAGTTTTCACCGTTAAAAGCCTGGTTTCCTTCGTGCTTCGGATGTAGAGGCTAAGTTCAAGGCCCAAATTGCCGATTTTAGAGTAAAGAATCTTTTGCCCGCTCGGACTAATGAGGGTGACTAAACCGTTAATTCCACTCAAAATCGGATCGGCGCTATTATTTTTTAAATTAACCAAGTATAAGTAGCCGGGTAAATTGTCGGCGGGGCGACTAGTGAGGCCAAGGAGACTCTTTTCCGGCCAAGCGACCAGCCATTGATTTAATTTCGAATTAAAAACCAAAGAAGTTTTACCGGTTTTAATGGTTGTGACTTTACCAATCGTGTCTTCCCCGACCGTCTCCAAGGTGAAGAATTGATCTCGGGCTGGAGACAACACAAGCTCACGTATCTGAGGGCTAAGACTCTCGATTGGTGGTTCAGGTAAATTTAACTCAGTGGTGCTTGTAGCGAGAGTAACGGTGGCTTGGAAGTAATTCTTACTTTCCCCGGCTAGAGTAGAGAACCAAGCTGTTAATTTGCCACTATTTAGAACCAGCGACCCGGCCTCAATCGCGCCGCGGACGGGTAAGCGCGCGAGCGAGCGCTTCTCGCCGCTCCTTAGATCCACTTCCACTACGAGCCCCGTTTCGCGCTCGAGGAAGATGAGTTTATCGCTCGCGCTTGAGGTGGCGGCGCTAATAATCATCGCGCCGCTCGCGGCGCGGCTGTTTAAAATACTCAAACCCGAAGGTTGGTCGGGTGTGGGTGCGACTGAATCATTAGTTTGCGAAGGGTTAGGGTTTGGTTGATTGGGGTCGGGAAGTGGTGTGGGGTCAATGATTGGATCAGAGATGGGGAAATTCTGGCCCAAACTATCGTCAAGCACCGGCGCCGCTGGAACGTTGGGGCCACCCCGATTAAACTGGAGGTACCACCAGACGCCGCCACCGACGCCGGCGAGGATGAGGATGATAATTAAAACGATTAGAAATTGCCTCATATTATTTTAACGTGACGCCTCTTGCCCCACTTGCTGGGGCGGTTTAAGGTCGAAGTTAAGTTTAACCAACTCGGGGTTGATGCTTCTGAGTATAAGGTAAGCGGCGAGAGCCAATACGAGACCCCAAATCGCTTCCGTGATCTGCTTCTTCCCCTCCTCTTTAACCCCGGGGATGGAACTTAAGATATATTTAAAGCCACCGATGGCGATCATTAGAGCGGCGAGCGTAGCGGCTAAGCCAATAGCGATTGGGAAGACGAAACCCAAATATTCGGTTAAACCAGAAAATTGACCTTGACTCGTTAGAGTCACGGGGTTTTGAAGAGGTTCGAGTAAAACAACTCCGGGCGCATTTTCAGCCAACGCGACACCGCTCGAGGTTAAAATCATACCCAGAACCAAGATGATTAATCCAAACTTCTTCATTTTAAAATTGGAAGGTGTTTAAACCGAAACCGATCGGCAATTTACCGGTAGCCGATTGGAGTGGATAATTCTTATTCAGCACCGCGAGATCAAGCGCCGTCTCCCCCACTTGATCGGCGGTAGCGACGACCGTCAGCCGGCGGGGATCCTCCGTGGCCGGCACAATCTTCTGCCCCTTAATCGACCATTCGAAAGACAAACGACGATTGAGCCAGTCCTCGATAGAGAAAAAGAGGGGTTCGGCAATGATCTTCGTCTCATCACTTACGATTTGGAGTCGCGCCAGGCTCTTCGTGTGATCGATCACCCCATCTTTGATGGCATAGAAGCGGAGTTCGGGCCGAGCAACACTCACTCGCGCCTCCCCCGCGGCGACACTTACGCCATCTCGCCGCGCCACATTAACTTCAATTAAATTAACTTCGCCGGCGCGACTAGCGGCGCGGTAGTCGAAAGTGTCGCGCCCAGCGCCGGAGGCGCTCCTTATCTCCACCCCATCCTTCCGCCAATTGAAATCTAGATCTTGGACCTTAAGCTTCACCCCACTTGAGTTATAGATCGTCGGGACAGCGACCACGCGGACGAGGCTACTCGGGGTGGGTAGGGTCCGACCCTCATACCATACCGGCGCATAAGTCTTCGCCTCCCAAATAAGCGCTACCTCGGACGTTTGAGCTAGCACCGGAGTCGTGGCAAGCAAAAAGAAACTAAAGATGAAAAGAAATCTTAACATTTAGCACCCTAATTATAACTTATTTGGGCAAACTTACTCAATCGAACCTCTTAAATAGCGACCCTTCTCCAATCTCTTGATCAATTTCTCAGCATCAACCCGTCCATGGGTTTTATTGTAAAGAGTGTCTTCAGCTTTAAGCCATGATATTTGTAACACTACACGCAATGTCCATATGGGAAGAGCATTGAAAATAGGTAATTCTTCCATAGGAGGAAGCACCCACATAATAAACGCTTGTTTTACTGTGTCAGACAGGCCCCAGCCCTTAATTGATGTCCAAAGATAGAAGGTTAACCAGACAAAAATACTAAAGAAAAATGACGCGATCCAGCCAACATAAACAATAGAAACAAGAAAAACTTGAACTAGGTCAAAAATAACCGCCGCCGATACCATTAGAAAAGCCGAGCTAAACTCCACCCGATTCCTCTTCTCAAATTCTTGGGGTTTAGGCATCGAATTGGTTTAAGAATAATTAGGCCGCCCCCACTCCTGCCGCGAGATCGTTCTTCGCCTTCTTGATCGATAGTAATTGGGAGGGGTCGGAGGTAATGATCTGATCTTCGGTGTAAGAGGAGATGATCTTAATGGCAATGTGCTTCAAACCGGCGAAGAAGATCCCCTCCCCAACGCCGGACTCAAGTAAGAGGTACTTCTCCTCATCGGTCAGTTGGAAGGTCTTCTGCACTAGGTCAATTGAGGCGGGCGACTGCTTCAAGAGGAGTTGGATTGAGGAGTTGGTGATGATCGGCAGGCCATAAGGTGAGAGGAGGAAGTCCCCGACGTCTTGAGTGATCGTCGCCACTCCCAAGTAGTACTTGCGACCCCGCTTCACGAGGGAGAAGAGGAAGGAGGCGGTGTCTTTCGACTTCATCATCCACCAAGCCTCATCGACCACGAGGAGGCGCTTCTTTAGGTTGCGGCGGATGGCGTTCCAGATGTTGTGCATCACGATGTACATCGCCACCGGCTTCAACTCATCTTCCATATCGCGAACAGAGAAGACGACGAACTTCTTATTAATATCGACATTAGTCGGCTTGTTAATGAAGCCGGCCCAAGTGCCTTGAGTGTACTTGGCGAGCCTCTGCGCCAACGTCTCCCCGCCCTCCATGCCGGCGAGGACGAATTCGAGATCGGAAAGGAGCGGCGCTGGTTTGCCGCTAAAGTCGGAGTCGGGGGTAATGTCTTTCAGGGCATACGTTTCCGTAATCGCGCTATCAAGCACGGCATCTTCTTCGGGAGTAAGGCCGCCAAGCATGAGTCGGAAGAGACCGACTAAGTTAATGATGTTCGACCGGAGCACATCAGCCGGTGACTCATCTTCGCGTGGGAAGGGTAGGTCAAAGGGATTGATGTGGTGCTCGGAAGTGAGGGAGATGTTGAAGTAGCGACCCCCGACGGCTTCGGCGAGGAATTCGTACTCGCGCTCGGGGTCAACGACGATGACGTCGGCGTCGAACATCAAGCTCCGCAAGATCTCAAGCTTGGTGGCGTAAGACTTACCGGCGCCCGACTTGGCGAAGATAACGGAGTTGTAGTTCTCAAGGGAGAAGCGATCGAAGAGGACGAGGCTCGAGTTATGACGATTAACGCCGTAGAGGATTCCTTTATTGGAAGTGAGGTCGAAGGAGACGAAGGGGAAGAGAGAGGAAAGGGGGGCCGAATTTAGTTTGTAATTAACTTGGAGTAAGTTCTCGGCAATCGGCAGAGTGCTCTTGAAACCCTCTTCTTGCTGGAAGAGGGCGGGCTTAAGGTAGACAAGCTTGGCATCGAGCAACCCCTTCACTTCCGATTCAATCTCGTTCAACTCATCTTCGGTGTCGCCGTAGATGGTGAGGTATAGGCCAACGTCGAAGATCTTCTCCCGTGCTTGCTGGAGGGCGTCGCGGAGACTCTCAATGTCTTGGTAGGCCACATCGAGGACGGGGTCGCGCACTAACCCCTTCTCCTCCTTCATGCTGATCTGGCTTTGGACTTCAGCCACCTTCTTCTCCAGTTGGCGCAAAGCGACGGCGGTGTCGATCGGGTGGATCAAGATGGAGACGTCAAAAATTTTGTCTAAATTAATTATCGGCGAGAACCAATCACCGGCAAGGAAGCGCGGGTAGGAGATGACGAAGAGAGTTCGCGCCACCTTCTCCCCCAAGTGGATGAGGCGCGGGGTGATCTTGAGCGCCGAAGGCGCGATGATGTCCTTCAGCTCAAGCACCCCCATCTTATAGATGTCGGCCGGTAAGATCGGGGCGATCGTGTTTTGGGTTGTCTTTGGTTTTTTACTAAATAATCCCATATTAATTCCTTAACTGAGGCGCATCGATCTCACCCGGGTTGAAGATCTTAAAGAAGAGCTCAACCAGCTCTTCGGTGCCAAGTTGAACGACGCGGATGCCGAGGCGCGACAGGCCTTGCGCCACCACACTGGCTCGTTGCTCGAGTTGGGAGCGGTACTCTTCAAACTTCGCCACCGACGTGACTTTGTCTTGGCTGCCCTTCTTCCCAAAGAGGCGCGAGAGGAGACCCCCGCGCTTCTCCAGCACCGGCGGCTCGTAAGGGATGACGGCGAAGAAGGTCTTAGCCATAATGTTGGTACTCTCGGTAAAAGCGCGGATGAACTCAATGTATTCTCGAGTTTGGATCTTAATCAAATCATTTAATTGATTCTTCTCAAGCCCCTCGAGGATGGTGAGGTAGGGGCGAATGTCGAGCTTGCGGGATTGGACGAAGATTTGGAGATGAAACTCAAGCGAGTTTAAGAAATTCTGGTATTGCAAGAGTAGCGCCGTCTGCTCCTCCTCCGACTTCAGCGCGAAGTTGAGGGACGAGGCAATCAAGACGAGGCGGAGTCCCCCATCCTTCATCACCACCACGCCGTCGCGGATCTCTTCCACCGGCACGAAGTCTTGGGTGGCGCGAGCTTTATTGTCTTGGGTCGAAGTCGCCATAACTTTAACGTAAATTTTCTTTAATATCTAAACTCCAAGCCAGGTCGCGGAGCTTACTCCCCGATAATTTGGGAATCGGCACCGCCGCTTGCTCCCCGAGCTTGATCTCGGTCGCGACGGCGGTCTTCGGCCGCCGCTTCCAGAGGTAGAGCTTGGCGGTGAGCACGTAGTGGAAGGCCGACTCAAGCACATTCACAAACGGGCGGGAGTTAACTTTGTAGAAAGCGAGGGCGAAAGTGAGCGCCGCGAGAGGGATAATAATCCACACACTCAAGAAAAACGGGAGGAAGTTGTAGACCATGAAGACGGCCCCCGCCCCGCCGGCCAAGTAGACGAATTGTTTGAAGGTCAGTGGCCCGAAAATTTTGTCCTCGACCTCAATGAACTGGGGAACTTGGAAGTTCATTGTCTCTATTTTACCACAGTTCTATTCTGGTTTCTCTAGATATGGATCCAAATCAATTTCTTCGCGGGGGATGCGGAAGAGTTGGCCGAGCTTCTTCTCAAACACCGTGTTTTGGTCGGCGGGCTTACTCGCCTCACTTCGGACTTCGCCCGAGGCCTTCGCCTCCTCCATCTGACGCATCGAATCTCGAATCGGGAGGAAGATCTCTTGATTAACCTCCCCCACGATCTTATTAATCACTTCGCCGGAAACACCCAATTCGATTAAATTCTTGGCCAAGTCACTAACTGGCTCAAGGCCGATGATGCTAAGAGCGACGTGGTCAGCCAAGATGCCCATTTGGTCAACTTGGAGATGGTTGCCAATACCAATGTCGCCAATCGCGCCCTCGATGTCGAGATCCCAAATTGCCAACTGGAGATCCTCGGGGAGCTTAGAGAAGGCGGCTAATAATTCTTCGCTAGTGTGTTCCATAGATTATATTTTACTTATCATCCCTTGGTTTGTCTTTATCTTCCGGCTTTTCTGGCACCTGCTTGTTCTTAATCAATGCCGTTTCCTCTCTTAAGAGAGCTTGGTATTCAGCTTTGTTTTGATAATCGGGATCTAATTTCATTGTCTCAATCTTTTCCCTCACAAATTTAAGCCGTTCTTCTTGGCGCTTGGCGTTATCCTTCTTCTCTAGGGCTGCATCGAGTTTCTTCCGCTCGGCTTCAGGGAGACCTTGTTCTAGTTTAGTTAGGACTTGGCCGGCTCGTGTTACTCGATCTCTTGTTCCTTCCAGCCGCTTCGCCTTAGGCGACTTCTTTCGTAATTCAAGCTTCCCTTGTCGCTCCCTCATATATTTGTCGTAAGCTTCGACGGCTGGCTTATTCGCCCTTCGTTGTTCCTCAGTGGCACCGTTGTACCAATCAAGGGTTGATCGGTTGTTTAGATCGAGTTCCTCAATTTCTTTCGTGATCTGTTCCCTTGTCTTCATGTCCCCTGTTCCCTTAGCGCGATACTCGGCTAACTTCACCCGATCTTCGGGCTTCAGCTTCTCATAAGCTTTCTGTTGGGCTAGACCACCAGCGAGAGAGATCGAGGTCCCCGGCAAACCCACTCTCATCCCCTTCATATATTGAGCTAGGAGAGCCGGATCCTTCTTAATGTAGTCTGGAATCTTCGTCTTATCATCCAAGACCTTGGCGAAGCCCTTCTTCGAGCCGAAGCCGGCCTTGGATCCATAATCGGCAATATTCTTTAACGCCCCACCCATGCGCGGGTTCCGCGCGGCGAGACCCTTCATTAGATTGGATTCCGAAGCTTTGTAAGCCAGTCGGCCAATAGTATTGCGCCCCACTGTGCCGCCAATGAAGCCACCAGCGAAGCCAAGGGCCCCGGCTCGCCATTTATCAATGTAAGATTGTGCTCCAGCCGCTCCTTTCGCTCCAAGCGACTTGGCGACAATAATCGAAGCCAGCATAAAGCCAGCCGCGATCATAAAGTGGAACATAATTTGGAGTGATGAAGGATTGTTCCCCGTGAGGATCGCGGCCAGAGCATCGCTCTTCAGCACCACAATCGTGAGGTAGATCATTATAAGGTAGAGCGGCGCGAAGAAGGCTTGATCAAGTAAGGTATGGAACCACTTATCAAATTGCCCTTTCTGGTTTGGCAGAGCGTAAGCAAGGAAGGCAAGCGGCGAGAGGATGATCGCGAGTACGAGCGACACTACTCGGTGGGCAAAGAGAACGGTAGCAGCAATGAAGACGAAGATGGTGATCACCATCATCACAATTGTGCCGAAAGCCACGACGGACGAGTTCACAAACTCCCAACCCACTCCCGCGGCGGGAATGAAGCCAGCTGTCCCCGCCTTACCGATCCAAGTGGTAAGAGGCAGGGCGTTCATAAACACTGCCGATAAGCCTCTTACGGAACCGGAGCCGAAGGCGACGGCGTAAGTTTCTTTATCTAAACTAACCGCTTTGTAGAATTGGTAAGCTACCACATTCGAAGCGTCGATGATGATTCGGGTGAAGAAGGCCGAGAAGTTAATTAAGAGCGCAATCACGATCACCGACACAAGGATTTGCCGGCCGTTGATTGAAGAGACTTGTAAGATCATGCCAATGGCGGCGTAGAGGAGGATGAAGATGAAGAAGAGATTAGAGACGTCGCGCAAGACTTGCCAGGCGCCATTAACCGCCGGTGAATTGGCTAAACTACCGAAATTAACTACGGAGTATTGGACGGCGTAATCGAAGAGCCCACCCACTCCCCAGAGCACCAAACCAAGAATTTGTTTTAAGAATTCGCCCACATAACTGATCCCCGAACGGAGGAAACACGAGAAGCTGGAAAAGAAACCACAACTTTCTGGTTTAGGCGGACTCACTCTATTACTAATGCTTTGTCTTGGATCAACTTGCGAATCTGGGTTCGAGGTTGGATTGTATAACTCAGAAAGTTCTCGGAGTTGCGCTTGGGTAGATTCTAGTTGCAATAGAACTGATTCATTGTTTGGGGACAACACCAGCATTTGTTGCAAGATAGAAGCTCTTTCTCGGAGCTCGTTTCCTTTATCCGTGACGTAATTTCTAAGCTCCTGTTCGTTTAAATTATTTAAATTACTCGCACCGTAAAATTCATCAGTCACGGCTAGCGCTTCATCTATTTCTGCCAATTGAGTCATAAGAGTTCCTAGGGGGTCATTTGTTTGAGCTAGGGCAAAATTACTCTGGGTTGTAAAACCCATGACAAAAAACATTACCATCGAGCAGACGACAAATTTTTTTAGAAAGCTAGTTTTCATTATCAAATATTCCAACCACTATCTTGGCACGGACCCGGACCCGGGCACGGATCTTGGCTGTTGAAGATGCTCCCCCGCGCCGTGTCGGCGTAGGCGTCGAGGCCGGCACTAAACTCGGCTTCAATGTTTGGCAGTTCGCGCTTCACTGCGTCCTCGCTCGACTCATCAGCTCCTTCCAGTTGGCGCGTGATCGAGGTCATGAGTGAGGTGAAGTAGTCGCGTACCGTTGGCGCGGGGACGGTCGTCTTCCACTTAGCACAATCACCATTCTCTAACTGATCTTCGGCGGCACACTCACGCGGCCCGAGTACACCCTGACCCCAAGCGAGCTCCTCGCGGGCGTTTTGGTCGGCCTCGGCCGCGCGCCGCGCCAGCTCCTCGCGCGTTAAGTTCTCCACGCCGGCCGGATTATTCTGCGGCTGGATCAGTTTAAGCCAATTACCCCAAGGGTCGGCGGCGTCGGAGAATTTGCCCACGGTCGTGATCTCATCGAACTCTTCTTTGGTTAGCGTTGGCTTGAGCCGCTCAGCGAAGGTCTCGTCCGGTTCTTGGGACAGTTTATTATAAATTTCTTGCACCAGAGGGTAATTAGCCTCATCTTCGGCCAGACCCTTCAACTGCTCAATCAGGATGCGCTTCTGCTCATTTTGAACTTCGGCTAAATGGGTGGCGGTGTTTTGGACGTAGAGCGGCTTCTTCTCCCCCGTTGCTCCGGGCACATTAAGAGCAGCAGCGCTGACTTCGTAACCATGATTGAAGAAGTCGGTGATCCAGCGATCCTTATGTTCGCTAATCGCTTTGGCCGACGCTTTTCGCGCCGCCGGATTCCAGATAAACATTCGATCTTCCGCGAGGATCTGAACTCGCCTAATCACTTTAGAGTTGGTGCAGGCTTGGATCTGGAGGTTAAGTAATTTCTCCGTTAGGTCAGAAATTTTCTTCTCCTCGCTCAAAATTTTTCCCGAAGTGCGACTAATTCCCTGCTCCACCGAGAGAATCCCTTTGCTTGACCAGAGCACCCCCACATCCATCACCGGGAAGCCACCAGCCGCCGGGGCCATGCCAATAGTCGACATTGTTTCAGCCAAAACCTGCTCGGCCACTTGAGCGAGGATTGGACCGACGTACGGCACCCCCTCAAGGACGGAGGTCACACCAGCGGTGAAGGTCCCAACGAGACCACCCTTTAGGCCCTGCGCAATGTTTGAGGTGAGACCACTTTGTACTCCCACACTACCGACGGCTTGCTCGGTGACCTGACCCACCGAAGCTTGGGTGGTTTCGGCGGCGGTACTAGAAATATCACCCAGAGCGCCGGTTAATGGAGCATGAGGCGGTAAGGCTGCTTGGTAGTCACTCCAACGCATTTCCCCTGGTCGGAGGGTGGCAATACTGTCGGGGACAATCCTAATTCCCTCTTGTTGCATCAAATCGAATTGTCCTTGGGGAACTTGACCCGGCCCAATAGGGCCATTGAAGTCATCAGGCACAACGCTAATCTCCGGTCGAGGGAAAATGGCATCTTGAATGCCGTAGCCAACACTATTGATTCCATCCGCCACCCAACTCCCCGCTTCGAAGGCGCCCATAGTAATGCCTTGAGCTAGAGGGTAGAGGGCTTGGCCTAGGGTGTTATCGATACTCATGGCAATCGTGTCGCCGATATGGTCAATAATAATCACCGCTGGCTTGGTGAGCTGGGCTACCGTCATACTGATTTGGAGATCGACGGCATCGATGATCGGATCGAGGAAGACCTCATCCATACTATCGATCGCATCTTCGAGCGCGCGGGTGGGGCCGACGATCGAGTCCATGACTTGATCGATCGAACTTTCGAGTTGGCGGTTGATTGGTCCGGAGATGGCGCCAGTGATCGCGTCCGCGAGCCTGGCAATGTTCTTCGGTTCAGTTAATGATTGCTCAAGTTGAAGCGAGAGTTTGGTAATCATCTGCTCGACGAAAGCATCCTGATTGTCAGTGTCTAAAAATTCGGTGAGCCAGGTTAGAAACTTAGTTATCCCATCAAGTTGCTCCACCATGTTTTTAAGTAAGGTGATCGCCTGGTTGATTTCAGGAAATAAGGAGTCAGCCAGTCCTTGCACTAATCCGAATGGTTCTTCTGGGTCGACGCGAACTGTTAATCCAGCAGTCAGAGCCCTTGTCCCAATACACAGAGGATCACCTAGGCATTCAGCAGCTTGGGTTTTTAAATACTCTAGTCCGGCCATCGTTCCTCTAATTGTGTCTTCAATATGCTTCACCTCTTTCTCGATCATCCCGGGCACTTGAGCGAGGACCGTCTCGATTTGCGCGCGGTAGTAAGTCTCAACCGTTGGCCGCGCCACACGGCCGAAGTTGAGACGGAGATTATTTTGGAGTGAGTTTCGCAGGCCGCGATCAACCGAGTTCGAGACGGCGTTACCAACAAAGTCTTCATTCAAGACTCGGGGCAAGCTCTCGCGGATCGAATCGCGGACGAGACTGGTGAAGAGTCCGCGATTGGCACGGATGTCGGCATCAGTTAAGCCGGTAGCGCGAGCGGCCTCGAGCTTCTCGGCTAAAGTGAGCGGTAACTCCTCCTTCAACCTTTGCTCGAATCCGGCCTTGAATTCGGTTTGGAGATCTTGCTCAATCGCCAAGGCAGCGCTCTCGTTGATCGTTTGATTTAAAGCGGTGGGGATGGCGTTGATACCCAGTTGCTCATTAATGGATTCTTTCAGGGGTTTAGTCACGGCTCCGGCTACAGCTTGTCCGACGGTCGGATTCTTTTTCTTACTCCCTTTAGCCTCAAGCTCGCAGGCCTCACGATCTTGCTCGCGCCACTCTTCGAGATTGGCCTTTGGATCTTGGCTTGCCAGTCGAGCGGCGGTGACGGGCGGCCGGAGGAAGTTCTCGGGATCAATCTCGCCCACCGGCACCGGAGGTGCCGGTGGGCCGACGAGGAGACTCGAGGCGGCCGGCTCTTCCACCACCACTGGATCTGCTTGCGCCACGGTCAAAATTGGCGAGAGGAGAAAATTCGAGATGAAGAAGAGAGCGAGAATTTGTTTTAGGATCGGATGGTTCATTTTAAATTAGTCGCAATCTTCACTGTCACCGGTGTTTTAGCAATCGCCAAGTCGCTAGTGAGGAAGAAGAGGTTGATGTTGCCAATCGCGCTTGCCACCTTCTTTAAATTGGAAATCTGTAATTCCGCGGCGCCGAGCGCGAGCACCGGCTCGCGTCGGATGGCGGCCATTAAGCGACTATTGCCCGCCAAGTCACTAATTAAATTAAGCAGATTTAAATTGGATTGACCCAGCTCTCTCGGGGTGGCGATGGCGAGTAATTCTTTAATCGTCTCGTCGTAACGCGCGGTGGCCGCTTCAATCCCCGCCACCACCGATGCTTCATTTGTCGGCGTTAAGTCGGCGAGGAGAGTCACTTCGTAACCGAAACCGTCGGTGCTGTAAGGTGTCATCGCCTGCTTAAGCTCGGTGCCGTAGTTGGTCAAAGTTTTATCGCTCATCGGCACGAGTCTTAGATCGGCCAGGGTGTACTCCTTGGCAATAGTGGCCGGTAAGGCCTCGATTGGCAGGAGGGGCGCTTGCTTTCCCTTTAGAGCATTAAGCACAAGCGAGACGGCCTGATCCTTCTGCTTAGTCAACGGCTCGGTCCAATCAGCCACCTGATTTTTATTCTTATCTTCAATAGGGCGGATAACCGGTTTCTCCACCGCGGCGATTTTTGGCGTCACCACCTTCGGTTGCGAGTAGGAGAAGTAATGCTGTTCGCCCAAGAGCCACAAGAAAGACACGAAAACAGTTAAGACGAAAACAGCGATTATCCCAAAACGCTTCACGCTCATTATTATACCTTAATTTTTTATTGCTCCGATAAGATTTTTAGGCGTCAAAGTGGATAAAATTGGTCGGATTGACGGCGCGCCCAGATTTGCTAGTTTGAAAGTTGGTTTCGGAATGGGAAATTGGTCTTTTACCACGGAAAGGTGGGGCGAAATGACGCGAGATGATGTGAAAAAACAGGTTTTCGAAATTGTCGCGCTGCAACTCGGTCGATGCGAGGCCGACCTCGAGGAGAGAAATCGCTTTAAGGAAGACCTTAATGCTGACTCGCTCGACTCCGTCGAGATGGTGATTGAGATCGAAGATTTTTTCGATATCAAGATCCCCGACGAAACAGCCGAGATCTTACTCACGGTGGGGTCAACGATCGATTTCGTCTGTAAGAAGTTGGAAATTCGAGAAGACTAAGGGTTGTTTGGGCTAATCCCTAATCAAGAATCAAGCGGCCAGCTTAGCTGGTCGCCTTTTTTTATCCCTAACTTTTCCGCCGCACCGGCGTTAATTTCAAGTGCCGACTTGATCGGTTCGGGCGGGTAGAAGACTTGCGGGTAAGATTCGGGGGTAAGATTTTTGGTAATCCCCACCACTTGCTTTGCCTCATTGATCCAGACGATGTCGATCGGGAAGTTCATTTCCTTCATCCAGAAGCCATAAGTGCCGGCGCGATCGAAGACGAAGAGTAAGCCGGTGTCGCTAGGTAAGCTCGCTCGCCCCGAGAGACCCTTGGTGCGAGTGGTGTCCGTATCGGCCAGCTCTAATTTTAGTCCCCAATTGGTAACCAATTTTCTTGATTCGGTTACGATCGGCGCGCCGCCTTTGGCCGGCCAAAAATAATAAGTTAAGCCAGCGCCAGCGACGATTATTAAAAAGAGAATTAAATATTTTTTGATAAGCATAGCCAATCTTCTAATTTTAAATCTTCGGCGCGGACTTTGCTATCGAGAGTACAGAGAGTTAATACCTCCTCCTCTACGCCTAAATTATTTTTTAACATTTTTCGTTTACTCCCGAAACCTTGTTTTAAAATTTGAAAAACCTTTTCTTCGCTCACTTTCGCCTCAACGAATTTATTTTTATTAATCTGATCGATGAGGAGAATGGCCGAATCAACTTTCGGCACTGGTTGGAAATTGCCAGCGCGCACGGTGGCCACATACTTCGGCTCACCATAGATTTTAACACTGATAGAAAGTAAACTCTCTTTATTATTTTTAGAAACAATTCTTTCCGCCACCTCTTTCTGAAGCATCACCACCACGAGTGAGGGCTGGTGCGTGCTCGTTAATACTTGACGCAGGAGTTGGCCGGTGATGTAGTAGGGTAAGTTAGCAATTAGCTTGTAGCCCCGACGTAAAGTCGGGGTCCCGACCGAAGCGTCGGGAGTTTTGAGGAAGTCCAAAATATCCTTATGGATCAAGGTTAATTGGCCGGACTTAATTTCCGGAGCGAATTTATTTTGGAGCAAACTAATGAGGCGATCATCCTTCTCCACCGCCACCACTTTGGCTCCCGTTGCGAGAAGGGCGGCGGTTAAGCTACCCGTGCCCGGACCCACTTCGAGCACGGTCTCGCCTGCCGCGAGGCGCGCCGCTTCGATCATTCGCGCGAGTGGCGCGGGGTTCGTAAGCCAATTCTGACCTAAAGATTTTTTAGCCCTAAACCCTAGATCCACTTTGTGGATAGGGTCGGGCGAAATTTTTCGAGAAAAATTTTTAGCCAACATAAATTGTTTCTTCAAATAAACTTGAATCGAGATCGAGGAGAAATTCAGATGGTTGATTAACTCGCGTCGAGCCGTAGATGGTGCGCACTTCGGCGTAAGAGAGGTGGAGTTTGTCGCGAGCGCGAGTGAGGGCAACGTAGAAGAGTCGGCGCTCCTCTTCCGGATCGTAATTCGGATCGGCCTCATTACCGAAGCGTTCGTGGGGGAAGAGACCCTGCTCGAGCCCAACGATGAAGACTTGGTCGAACTCAAGCCCCTTCGCCGCATGCACCGTCATTAAATTAACGGAAGGCTTCTTCTTCGCCTCGAGCGAATCTTGATCGGAGACGAGCGCCGCGTCAGCGAGGAGAGTGGCGGCACTCTCGGCCGGCGGCAAGTGATCATATTTGAGCGCCACACTCACAAGCTCTTCGACGTTCTCCAGTCGTTCGCGATCTTCCGCGCCGCCGACGGCGAGCGCTTCCATTAAACCGGAATGTTTAATAATCCGACTAATCACTCGCGACACTGGTTCCGCCGCCGCGGCGGCGCTAATCTCACTCAATAAATTCTTGAACTTCTCTAGCTTCTGTCGTTGACCGGCCGGCAACGTCGCTCCTTGGCCGGCAAAAATTTTAGCCAACGCCACTTTGCCCAAACCGCGTGAGGGTGAGCCCAAGGCGCGCTCGAAGCTCTCGAGATCAGCCGGATTGAGCGCCGCCTTCAAATACGCCAGCACATCTTTAATTTCTTTCCGCTCGAAGAAGCGAGTGCCGAGGACGCGGTAAGGCAAGCCGGCTTGGAGCATTGCTTCTTCAAGTACTCGAGACTGGAAGTTGGCGCGGTAGAGAATGGCGATCTGGTCCGGCACCACTCCTCGCTCGATGAGCGCCGCCACCTTCTCCGCCACGGCCGTTGCTTCCGCGCGCTCATCGAAATTGGTGAGCACCGAAAGCCGCTCACCGTCGTGGCGATTGGTGTAGAGTGTCTTCTCCACCCGATTCAGATTCTTGCTGATAATTTGATTGGCCGCCTCAAGAATCGCTTTAGTTGAGCGGTAATTCTCCTCTAGTGTCACAATCTTCGCCCCCGGGTAATCGAGTTCGAAGCGGAGCAGGTGGCGGCAATCAGCCCCGCGCCAAGAGTAAATGGCTTGATCGAGATCGCCCACGGCACAGATGTTGCGCCGCTCGCCGGCGAGAAGCCGCGCCAGTTGGTATTGGATCAAATTAGTGTCTTGGTATTCATCGATCAGTAAGTAGTGCCAGCGATCTTGATAGCGTTTCAAAATGTCGGGTCGACCATTGAAGAGGAGCACCGGCCGGAGCAAGAGATCGTCGAAGTCGAGGGCGCCGCGCCGCGCCAGTTCGGACTCATACTTCTCCCACACCGGTAAGGCCACGCGCGCCAAGTAAGCCGAGCGACTCTGCCCCAGGTCGTTAACCATGGTGGCGTATTGCTTCAAGCTTATGCCCTCCCCCTTCTCTTGCGAGATTAGATGGAGGATGGAGCGCGGACTAAAACGCTCGGGGTCGAGGCCTAATTCTTTGATCACTTTCTTTAAGATCGAGAGCGAATCGTCATGATCGGCAATGGTAAAGTGCCGATTTAGGCCCAAAGCCGAGGCTTCTTCGCGGATAATTGAGGCGCCGAGGGTATGGAAGGTGGCGATAGTCGGCCGGCCACGAAGCGGCCCGCCTTCGGCGAGGCGAGGCAAGCCTTGGCGAACCTGCTCGAGGCCCATTAACTTAAGTACTCGCTCGAGCATCTCGCGAGCGGCCTTGTTGGTGAAGGTGACGGCGAGAATTTCTTCCGGCTTCACTCCGCTTTCGATTAGATGGTTGATGCGGTAGGCAATGGTGCGCGTCTTGCCGGCGCCGGCACCCGCGACGACGAGGAGCGGACCATCGCGATGCTCCACGGCCTCTCGTTGTGACTCGTTTAGTTCGCTTAAGCGCTCGCTCATGGTCCTAAATTTATATCACAGATTATCCACAGCGACCTCTTTTCTCTTTGAATAAGCCTTCGAAATTTGCTAAAATTGTAGTCACGAGTGAAAGACTGATTGGAAATAAAATGGCTTAATAAAGCCATTTTCTGATAGAGATGAAAGAAAAGTCCGTGAAATTGGCTTATTTTACCTTCGAGACATAAAAAACCCTTATTTTCTTCCCTTTTCCCTAAAAGGCTTATTGCTCTTGGGGTTATAATATTGTCTGGAATCATCATTTTTAGCACTACCACCGAAGCGATTGGCCCTTCCTTAAATTCGCAAAACATGTCGCTCTTAGAATCCGCCCTCACCCCCGACCCTGATTGGTCACGTGGTGGGGGCGAAATTGTTGTCGTTGATGACAGCGCGCTCGAGCCGGAAGCTGGCCCCCTCGGCACGATTAAAGAGTTTGATAAACTACCCGCCAGCGACAAGATTAGTCTCTATGTGGTACGCAAAGGCGACACCTTGTCCGAAGTGGCGAGGATGTTTGAAGTGACGGTGAATACAATCGTCTGGGCCAACGATCTCCGTAAGGCGACGGATATTAAAGAAGGCCAACTCCTCGTCATTCTACCGATTACCGGTGTGCGGCACACGGTGGAGAAGGGCGAGACGCTTCAAGGTTTGGCTAAGAAATACCACGGTGATCTGGAGGAAATCATCCAATTTAACGATCTTGCGCCTAGTGCGACGCTCGCCGTCGGTGACGTTATTATTATCCCCGATGGTGAGGTGGCCACGCCTCCGACCACCGCCGGCGCCGCGCCGCGAGTGATCCGCGGCGGCGGGCCGAGCTATGCCGGTTACTACCTCCGGCCGATCCGCGGCGGCACCCGGACTCAAGGTCTGCATGGCTACAATGGTATCGCCTTAGCTACGGCCGCGGGTGAGCCGATCTACGCCGCCGCCGCCGGCCGCGTCATTATCTCCAAGTCTAGCGGCTGGAACGGCGGTTACGGCAATTACGTGGTGATCGAGCACAACAATAAGACTCAAACCCTCTATGCTCACAATACGAGTAATCTCGTGTCGGTGGGACAAGCGGTGGTGCAAGGGCAGATCATTGGTTACGTCGGCTCAACCGGTAAGTCCACCGGCCCTCACGTCCACTTTGAGATCCGCGGGGCGAAGAATCCTTTTTAAATATTAACTCTCTATGCTTAACCAACTAACTAACTCTCCAGCCATGATCACTTGAAAAAGGAAATTAGGTTGGAAAAATTGATCTAGGTAATATCCCACTCGACGCGCCCCACTTAAAAGGTGGGGCGTGCTCGTGGTAAACCCTTGGTGGACAAAATCAGGCTTTAGTGGTAGTTGTATTAGTTGGAAGATCTTTGGAACGAAACCAGCCGCCGCTAGGCGGAGAAAGTGAGGAGATGAAATGCTTAACCCGGATAGATTGTTCACGGATCGGTCGCGGAAGGTGTTTGCTCTAGCCAATCAAGAGGCCCAACGCTTCAACCACGAGTACATCGGACCGGAGCACATCCTGCTCGGCTTGGTGAAGGAGGGTTCGGGGGTGAGCGCGAACGTTCTTAAGAATTTGGACGTTGATTTGCGCAAGGTGCGGATCGAAGTCGAGAAACTGGTTAAGAGTGGCCCCGATGCGGTGACGATGGGCAAACTCCCCCAGAATCCACAAGCAAAAAAGGTTATCGAGTACGCTATCGAAGAAGCCCGAAGTCTCAGCCATAGCTACGTTGGCACCGAGCACTTACTCCTTGGGTTGCTCCGCGAACAAGATCCGCCAACGGTGGCGCATCAAGTTCTCGCTAATCTTAAGGTGGAGCTTCAGGTCGTGAGGGAAGAGGTCTTGAACCTTCTCGGGCTCGGGAATTCGGACAAAGGGCTTGAGGGTGTAGAAGCTGCTCTCCAGAAACTAGAACTGCCTGCTGTTTCTCCAGTGGCGCCCGAATTCGGCCCGGAGAAGGTCAAGATTCTTCGCGCTGTAGGTGATCCGGAAAAGCTGGAAACAAAATTTGCTGAATGGAGAGAGGCAAACCCAACGATCAAAGTGACTGACTACGGGTTTTCTTCCCACGCTTACGGGAAAGGTAATCCTGCTGAATTCTGTATTGCCATCTTCTACCGCGAGCTGATCAAGCCGAGTCCGAAGTAATCAACTCTCGGTCAAGAGTTCCCTACCCACCCCGTCCGCCTTTGGCGCGTCGGGGTTTTATTTTTTAAAAATAATTTTTAGACAAAAAAGAGCCGCGGTTCTCAACACAATGTCGAGAATCCGCGGCCGGCCGTTTTTTCTATTGGCCTAGTCCCGGGGTCCCACTTGCCCGAATGCTCTCGAGCTGAGTGCTTCATTTCGTTTGGTCCCAAAAGTGGTTAGTGACCCCATATCAAGAAAAAGTGCTGTTTGGCTTGGCGCTAAGGAGGGTGTCCAGACATCATTCGCGTATCTCCTACGCTCGTACCAGTCTTTCTCTTAAGCTCTGTTTTGTCCGTTGGGTTGTTTACGTCCTAGGTGTGCGTCCGGCAAAGTCTGACCCGCAGACTCCGATCCCGTCTCACCAAGACTACCAACGAACCATTAACCTAGCCACCCATCAGTATACACGAATACGAAATCCTGTCAACCCCGTTAGGGGTTTACCTCTAACGGAGTCAAGTCATTAACCATAATACGGCCTATTTTAAGGGGTTTTTGATTAGGCATTATTTCTTAACCCGAAAACCGATGGGTCGCCGTGGTTCTTCGGGCGGAATCATTAGTTGGCGGATAGCTTCGAAGACGACACTGAATTGTTTATCATATTTCTGCTCTAGCTCGGCTAATTTGCGTGCCAGATCAGCATGAGTGGATAAGATCTGGCGAAGCCGAACAAAGGCTCGCATGATTTCAATATTGACCCTCACCGCCCGGGGACTTCGGAGCACACTCGAAAGCATGGCGACCCCCTGCTCGGTGAAAGCGTATGGTAAATATTTACGATGTTTTCCCCGCCCCGAACTTTTAAAGGTCACAAATTGTGACCTTAGAGAGTCAGCTTCTACTTTGGTTAATTGGAACATAAAATCTTTCGGAAATCTTTCCACATTTCTTTTTATTGCTTGGATCATAACCTTTATTTCTACGCCATAAAGATCGGCTAAATCAGCATCGAGTAAAACCTTCTGCTTCCGGATAAGTAAGATCGAACGCTCAATTCTTTCGGCTGGAAGAAGTAAATTGGTCATGAATTATTCTTTGGCCGGTATTGGAGGGCCTCAAGAAGGTGTTCATCGCGGATTGCCTCACTCCTGGCGAGATCGGCAATCGTGCGAGCGAGTTTAATGACGCGGTGGTAGGCGCGAGCCGAGAGATTGAGCCGCCGAGCGGAGTCATTTAGTAACTTTAAACTCTCAGCCGAGAGTGGAGCGAAGGTCTTAAGCTCGCGCACACCCATTTGGCTGTTCAGTTTAATTTTATTTTTAAATTTCTTAAAGCGCTCGCCTTGGATCGCTCGCGCGCGGACGACGCGCTCGCGAATGGCCGCCGAACTCTCTTCTCGCCCACCATCGCCAAGCTTCTCCGGATCAATCTGCGGCACTTCCAGCCAGAGATCGATGCGATCAACGATCGGGCCCGAGAGCTTGCGCTGGTAGCGGGCCAAAGCGCCCGGGTTACAGATGCAATCTTGGCCGCGCAAACCGCGCTTGCCGCAAGGGCAGTAGTTCATCGTGGCGACAAGGAGGAAGTTGGCGGGGAAGGTGATCGTCCCTTTCGAACGCGAGATGGTGACGACGCGATCTTCGAGCGGTTGGCGGAGCGACTCGATCACCCGCTTATCAAACTCGGGGAACTCATCGAGGAAGAGGACGCCCTGATGAGCCAAGGTGATCTCCCCCGGCTTCGGCGTGCCACCACCACCGACGAGCGCAATGTAGGAAGCAGTGTGATGGGGTGAGCGGAAGACGGGGCTCGTGATGAGATCTTCCATGAGCACCCCGGCCGCCGAGTGGATACCCGTCACCTCCAAGATCTCGTCGAAGGTGAGCGGCGGGAGGATTGAGGTGAAGGCGCGAGCGAGCATCGTCTTGCCCGTCCCCGGCGGCCCGGCCATCGCCACATTGTGGCCGCCGGCCGCGGCGATCTCGAGGCCGCGTTTCGCCGTGTGCTGACTCCGCACATCAGCGAAGTCGGTGAGCCAACTTGGCTCGCGATGCTCGATGGCTGTCGGTGGTTGCAGGACCAAGGGTTCCGTTCTAACTTCAACTACCCCCTCCTCACTTCTCGCTTTCGGTCCGAGATGGTTAACGAGTTGGCGGAGATTCTTAACCCCGTAAATCTTGATCTCCGTGGTAAGCGCCGCTTCGCGCGCGTTGGCGAGCGGCAGGTAGAGCTCTTCGAAGCCGGCCTCGGCCAAGCGCCGCGCTAAGAGGAGCGAGCCTTTGATCGGCCGGAGCTCGCCACTCAAGCCGAGCTCACCGAGGAAGGCGCGTCGGGTTGTCTCAAATTTAGTTTCTCCGGCGGCCAGTAAGTAAGCGATGGCAATGGCGAGGTCGAAACCGGCACCCTCCTTCTTCAGGTCGGCCGGTGCGAGCGAGACGACCACTTTGCGATTGCCCTTCTGGGGTGAGGGGAAGCCCGAGTTCTTAATTGCCGCCGAGAGACGATCTCTCGCCTCCTCAACGGCTTGATCGGGCAGGCCAACGATGGTGAAGGAGTGCAGCCCGCGACCAATGTCGATCTCTACCTCAATCGGGTCGGCGCGCAATCCGGAAACTTGGGCTGACGGGACCTTGGCGAGCATGGGTAGCGACTAGGCGTGCTCGAGGTGTTGCTTGCAGGTGGCGGCGGCGGGGTTGGCTTCGAGGCGTTCAACTTCAATTTGATTTTGACAGACGATGCAATTACCGTAAGTTCCGGCGTCGATTCTTGCACTCGCGGCCGTCACTTGGTGCAAGCGACCCTCAAGAGCGGCTACCATTGGTTCTCGATATTCAAACTCATCCATACGGTCGGCCACATCGACGCG
>ERZ1292623.539-Hain-H51-01um-R1-539-length-40830-cov-8_pt1 | contig 40830 bp, 48 predicted proteins | sample MGYA00564398_ERZ1292623 | MGnify/ENA primary metagenome ERZ1292623 (study PRJEB36523, sample SAMEA6512633) | groundwater metagenome | collected 2019-01-07 | study: AquaDiva: Metagenomics assemblies of 32 groundwater samples
GCAAACCCAAAGCCCAGCACGCTAAAAAACCAAGCACAGAATAGGCAAGGATCCTCCAATCGGCAAAGATAAGCGCATATAATACAGATGAACCTAACCCTACTGCAATCAGTGAAAAACTAAGCCAATCCGGCACTTCCCTACTCTTTAAATCCCACAATGAGGCGATGAACAAGAAAAAACCCGTTAGAATCAATACGAACTCCATCTTGAGATACCCCCACGTAAGAATTTATAAAGTTAATCTAATTCACCTTATGAATCCTGAGAATACCCCATCATGAAACTCCTCCACTTAGCCATTCACCCGGGAAACCTTACGAATTGGACTCAATCTGACTTGAACTCCAAAAGCGAGCACATCCTAGACTGTCTTTACCAGTATCAGATTAAAAAGGACATTCCTGTTCTTACCATCAATTTAACCCCCTATGAAAAGCAGGCCCTCTTTCTTAAAAACTACATTGCAGGCCTCATCAAAAACCCCCTCATCGACCAAACGAAGACCCGGGTCTTTATTTTAGGCAACTGGTATGACCAAGACCCTGACTTAGTTGATTTATTAAAACGATGCATGGAAAAAACAAAGGACTATGACGGACACTTCTTGAATTTGTGTTTGCACTATAATGGACAGGATGAGATTGTAACTGCCCTTAAGATCCTAGCTAAAAAGATCGAAACCGAGAAGCTCGACCCTGCCCGACTTACTCCTCAAATGGTCAAAGAGAATTTACCGACCAGCTATTTCCCCCCACCTGATGTAATCCTGCACTACGGCGAAGAGAAATATAGCGGATTATTGCTGTGGGACAGTCCGGGAACACGGATTGTCTATACTGAGAAAGCCTGGAAAGACTTTGATGAGAAAGACTTAGAAGAACTGGAAGAGTGATGAACATCGAGAATAAAACGCATAACAAGCTTTATAAACAACCCCTTTGTTTCGGATATTACCTGTGACTAATGACGCCTTACGAATGAAGGCGGAAGGAGGTAAGCACGCTCAAAAAAGTAATGCTTTTTTGGCGCCTCAAAGAACTGTGTTCTTTGTGGATTCTTACCGGAGATACTACCATGAGCGAAAAAATATACGAAGCGGTTGAACTTGCCAAGAAGACTGGAAAAATCAGCAAAGGCACCAATGAAGCGACTAAAGCGATTGAACGCGGAACCGCTAAGCTTGTGGTCATTGCTAAAGATGTGACTCCACCTGAAATTACCATGCATATCCCCTTACTCTGCAAAGAAAAAGGCATTCCTTGTGTTGTTGCACCTAGCCGAGAAGAATTAGGCGCTGCAGCAGGCTTAGGAGTTCCTACAGCTGCTGTTGCCATTACCAAGGAAGGCGAAGCAAAAGACTTAATCAAAGAATTATCCACAGCACCATGAGCGAAGACAAGAAAGTAGAAAAAAAAGCTGAAGAGAAAAAAGCAGCTCCTCACCCCATTCCTTCTAAACAGGAAACTCAATCTTCACCTCATAAAGATTCACCCCCTAAAGATGCTAAGGATGCTCAAAGCGGTAAACCTGCCGCTCCAACTGGAACCCCTCAAAAGGCTTCTGAGAAAAAACAAGAAGTCAAAGAAGAAAAAAGAGTCGCTAACCTATTTACCACGGCTTTTCCTGCCCGCGTTGAAGAAGTCGTTGGACGAACCGGGACGAGAGGAGAAGCCATTCAAGTTCGCTGTCGTATCCTTGAAGGAAGAGATAAAAATAAGGTCATTCGACGCAATGTTAAAGGCCCCATCAAGGTAGGAGACCACTTAATGCTGCGAGAAACTGAATACGAAGCACGAGACCTCAACAAGAGTGGACGAGGACAAAACTAAGGTGACTTATGGCAAGATGTGACTTTTGTACCCGAGTAATTGAGAGAGGAACTGGTAAGAAGTACGTCTACAAAGATGGCAAAGTCGTCGATTTCTGCAGCCGCAAATGCGAAAAAAACCTCATCCACCTCCGGCACACTTCGAGAACCACTCGCTGGGCTCAAACTAAAAAGGCTGTTCCTAAAACAGAGAAGCCCAAAACAGTCGACAAACCCAAAGAGGGCAAAAAAGCCAAATGAGCTCGAGCCCCTTAATTGAAAAAACGGTTATTCTAGCTAAACACGATTGCCTGCAACGTGGACTTGTTGGTGAACTCATCGGGCGATTTGAACAACGAGGATTTCGCTTAGCCGCTATGAAAATGGCATTGCCAACGGCAGAGCTGCTTGGACAGCACTATGCCGATGATAAAGAATGGAAGATTTCAGTTGGAGTCAAAACTATTAAAGTCATGGCCGAAAAAGGCATTAAGATGACGGAAACAGCCGAACAGATTGGCGATCGGATTCGAGCCTGGAACATGGCGGGTCTACAAGGCGGACCCATCATTGCTATGATTTTTGAAGGCTTCCACGCCATTGAGGTTGGACGCAAGATTGTTGGTGCGACTGAACCTCGAGCGGCTGTACCCGGCAGTTTCCGAGGAGATTATTCTACGGAGAGCTATGAAATTGGCGATACTCATCAACGTGTCATCCGAAACATGGTACATGCTTCAGGCAACAAGGAACAAGCGGACCGAGAAATAAAGATTTGGTTCAAACCGGAAGAGATCCACAACTGGGATCGTAAAGACTGGGGGGTCATGCATAAGTGATTGTACAAAAAACATATAAGTCATCTCTGATTTCTAACCTTTATGGATTACGAAGAAAAGCTCAAAACCTTCTTGAATGACTGGAAGAGTACAGCGGAACATCTGCATTTTGAACTTCCTTGCCACTCAGTAGCTGAGGCGGCTGTTGCCGCGAAAGCGAGCCCGGAAGACTTCATCAAAAGCATTGTGTTTGTTGGTAGCGGTAAAGCCGTCATTGTGATCGTACGCGGTGTACACAAGGCTGACGGGAAAAAGGTTGGGGCTTATGTAGGCAGTGAAGTTACGATGGCTAAACCTGAAGAAGTTTTATCCATGACGGGATACCCGATTGGAGGCGTGCCTCCTGTAGGATATGAAGCGAGGTTCTTAATTGATCTTGAAGTCATGAAATGCGAAGTCGTCATTGGCGGCGGCGGAAGCGATAAGGCCTTACTGAAGATTACAACAGAAGAAATTAAGCGATTGACCAATGGAGAGGTTGTGGATGTAAAAAGATAATTTCTTAGTTTTTACCCATGTTTAAGCTTATTAGCCATTCTTGTTTTGAAAGACGTGATGGCCTTATGTAAGGCGAAATAGATGGTAAGCTTTCTATACGGTTTTTCAACAACTCCAACTCAGCTTCTACTTCCACTTCAGCTGTTTCTGATCTACGCCCATTCCTTCGCCCAGAATATTCTGCTTCTACTTGACTCAAACAACTTGATCCCGAATATGAGCAATCTACAGCCACCTGATAAATACGATCTGATGATTGATTTACCACATAGAAACACTTCTTGAATCGAATGAGCTCTCCTATGTTTTTCCCTAAATCTCTTACTGTATCTTTCCACGAAGAAAACCAAGCATATTCTGTCCTAGATTCGTCTCTTCGAAGCACCCTTTCTTTTCCCCTATCTGAATTTTTCTTTGATAGCTTAAACTTATTTCCCATCAGACATACCTTCACACATTCATCCCCCTGCTGGAAATAAGTATGCACTGCTGCACGATCCCATGAATATGGATTATCTGGATTTTGTATAAAACCCCCCTCTTCACGACCAAAGCCCTGTTTTAGCAATAAAAAAAGAAGACCTGAATCGAACCCCTCAATATTCCATTTTAACTCATACTCTGCGTGAGGGATTTCCTTCATCAACGGTCTCTCTGAAAGAATCTCTGAGTTTCGTCGGCCTACCCACCGATTCAAAGCCATGTACTTTGGAGAAACCGTAGAAAACCCTCCTAAATCATCCAAAGTTGAAACTAACCTCGATAAAAGATCTTCTCTTTTCGAATCTTCAAGCCTCAATTCAACAACTGCAATCTTATATCCTTTTAGCGGAATTGCTTCCCCTCTTGGATCTTTGAATTCGTATAAACCTATATTTGCATTTATTGTACCCTCTAAACCTCCAGACACCGCAAACGTTTCCTGGTTACATTGCGTTGCAATGAACGGAGTTATAGGAACATCTGAAAAAAGACCTGACTCATAGAGGAGATGTTTTCTGCTTATTCTTTCTAATAGAGTGGCTAGACTTAAATCATTCAATTTTGCTAAAATATCCTTCCCACAAAGAGATTCATTCTTCTGCACTAATAGAAAAGCTTCCTCTCCAAAATCACCCTCATGACTGACAAAAATACTTTCTTTATCTAATACTATACTTGCTGGGCCTTCTGTTCGCCTTTGAACGCCAAAAGAAGTCCCAAAGGGTAAAGGATAACCCGCGTTCCCAAAATAGATGGATTGAACATTACTTACGGCCTGTACTTGTAGTCCTTCTTTTCTTAGCAGGTCAAAAAACGAAGGAAGTTCTCCTGGAAAAATTGCTCTACGTATAAATCGCTGTTGAGAGACACCCATCTTAATGAGTAATCTTACTTTCTTTATATACATTATAACTCTACAATAATAGAGGACTTTGAATAACCTCCGGCGCACACTAAGTTCTCGACGATCCACCTGTCTATAGAACCCTACCTATAGGGGTTATTCAAACCTCTCTATATTCATATTCTTTCAGAATTCTCTAACATATTCTTTCAGAATTCTCTAACTGTTTACTGACAATTGTACGCCAATTTCTGCTTTGCTTCAGACATACGCGGAAGGCACATGTTCAAGTCCCTTACCAACTCTTTTGCTGCTTTCACATCCTTACTGCTTTTTCTAAACTTTTCTACCGCTTCCTTTACTTCATCCACACCTGCCTCGATTTCATCCAGGTACTTTTCTACGGTCTTTTCAAATGGAGACATGGTCTTAAGAAAGCAGATGAGGGTTTAAATAATTTCTCTAGAGCACAACCGCTAGGTTTAAAAAGGGCCTACATTCTCTTGAGCTTACAGGTGTAACACAACATGACCAAAATGGTTGAGCGCGTCATTGCGCTTTATGAGAAGCCGGAGCACATCCGAAACATCGCTATCTGCGCTCACATTGACCATGGAAAGACTACTTTCTCAGACAACCTACTCTTTGGTGCCGGCATGATGAGCCAAGAACTTGCCGGAAAGGCCTGTGTTCTTGACTTCCACGAAGATGAAGCCAAACGAGGCATCACCATCGACTCAGCCAGCGTATCCATGATTCACACGGTAGAATCTGAAGACTTCCTTATCAACCTCATTGACACTCCTGGACACGTAGACTTTGGAGGCGATGTAACACGGGCCATGCGCGCGGTCGACGGTTGCATTGTTCTGGTTGATGCCGTAGAGAGCATCATGCCCCAAACAGAAACTGTGTTAAGGCAAGCCCTTAAAGAACGCGTCAAACCTGTTTTGTTCATCAACAAGAGTGATCGCTTAATCAAAGAACTCAAACTAACCCCTGAAGCTATGCAAGAACGCTTCATGAAAATCATTGCCAATGTCAATCGCCTCATCAAAAGCATTGCCGAAGAAGGATACGGAGACAAATGGCAAGTCAGCGTACAAGATGGCAGCGTTTGCATGGGTTCTGCTTTTCACAATTGGGCCTTATCCATTCCTTACATGAAAAAGAAAAACATCAGCTTCAAAGACATCATTGATGCCTATGAAAAGGGCGAACAAACCGAACTCAAAACTAAATGCCCTCTTCACGAAGTTGTTCTGAATGCCGTTGTCAAGCACCATCCCAACCCTGTTCAAGCGCAAGCGTATCGCATTCCTAAAATCTGGCACGGAGAAATCGATAGCCCCCTTGGGCAAAGCCTTACTAAATGTGACCCTAAAGGACCTTTAATGTTTGTTGCCACCAAAGTGGTCGTGGATCCTCAAGCCGGAGAAATTACCTGCGGACGATTGTTTAGCGGAACGATCAGCAAGGGCATGCAAGCTTATATGAACCTTGCCAAACAAAACGTGCGCGTTCAACAAGTCTACATTTACAATGGACCCAAAAAAGAAATTGTGGATCATGCTTTATCTGGGAATATTATCGGAGTTGGCGGACTCAAAAACTGCTACCCCGGAGAAACGGTTTCATCCGAGCCGTGCGAACCCTTTGAAAAGATCAGCCACATCTTTGAACCTGTCATGACGAAAGCCATTGAAGCCAAGAAACCCTCCGATCTTCCCCGTCTTGTAGAAATATTAAAACAAGTCATGAAAGAAGACCCCAGCATTCATATCGAGATCAATCAAGAAACCGGCGAGAATCTCATGCATGGCATGGGAGAATTGCACCTTGAAATCATTGAAAATCGCATCAAAACTGAAAAGGGATTGGATGTACAAACCAGCCCCCCTATTGTGGTCTACCGAGAAGCGATTACCCGAAAGAGCATTAGCTTTGAAGGAAAAAGCCCCAATAAACACAACAAACTTTACTTCTGGGTTGAACCCATATCTGATTCTGTTGCTCTAGCTATCAAAGAAGGCAAAATCCCTGAAGGAAGGGTCAAGAAAAAAGAACATACCCTCTGGGAAGGTCTTGAAGAAGCAGGAATGGAATCCAAAGAAACCAGACAAGTACGAAATGTCTACAAAGGCAATATCCTCATCGATGGAACACGAGGTATCGTCTACATTGGAGAAGTCATTGAAATGATCAATGACATGTTTGAAGATGTTATGTCTGCTGGACCTTTAGTTAGAGATCCTTGCATCAAAGTCAAAGTTGTTATTGATGATCTTAAACTGCACGAAGACGCTATTCACCGAGGACCTGCCCAGATGTACCCTGCCATTCGCGAAGGCATTCGAGGCGCCATGTCCCAAGCCGGCCCTGTATTGTACGAACCCAAACAAGTCTTGCAATTCGAAGCTCCTGTCAACTACATGAGCGAGATTACCAAACTCATCAACGCCAAACGCGGCCAACTCCTAGACATTGTTCAAGAAGGTGAACACGTCACAGTCAAAGGAAAACTTCCTGTCGGAGAAATGTTTGGCCTTGCTTCGGACTTACGAAGCGCCACCGAAGGAAGAGGAAACTTCTTTGTCCAAGACCAGACCTTTGAGAGACTGCCGGATGAACTGCAACCCAAAGTTAGCCACCAAATCCGGATCCGAAAGGGATTGAAGACGGAAGGATAAATTTATTTCTCACATAAAACCCTATTTCAAGCGCAATTCTCGTTGAGTGGATACTCGACAAAAATAGTAAACACCCTTTCGTAGTTTTTTGTACACCTTATCATTATAAACTTATTTGGCCAACCCATTAACATAATGTCCATTGATGACCCAACCATGATCCGCTGTCGACTGGCCTACGCGCGAAGAGACCTTGAACTATTACAGAAAACCTACACGCACGTTGCAAAACTTCTAAATAATTATCTACCCACCCCCAACCCATCCCAAGCAGAGACCTTGCGTTACTCTCCAGACCTCGCTGAAGAGCTTGGAGACTACCTAGACGATTTTCGAATCATCAACTCTGATGTCCTTCTGTCTATTGATCACATACAAGGCATCATAACTTCGACAAAACCCGAAGCGCCTCTTGATACAAAGAAAGATACTGCTTCTCCATGGCTTTACCGGCTTGCTCAAGGTTTAAAACTCTTACGAGGCCTGCCTTATAACTCAAAACCCCCTCATGATCCTCAGAAAAAAGATTAACAGGATCCAGATGCTCAACTTTAGCCAAATCCTTGCGCAAACGATGTAACCAATCTCCACCCTGCATAGATCTGGCCGCCTTCGGCGCATAACTCTTCACAAAATACTTTAATAAAGAAACATCTTCTTGAGAGGGGCTAGAAGAAAACAACCGCCGCCATAACGAACCATCCACATATGCCCTAACTCTATCCAATCGTTGATTGGTCATCTTTATATCCCCCACATCCACTAAGTGCTTGGTAACTCCTAACCGTTTTAACTCTTCTGGAAACCCTTCCAAAAGCGATTCCAACCGCTGAAGCCTTGAATCCCCCGCCTTATAAGCTCTAGCCTTACCCAACAACTGTTCTAAGTCCTTACTCTCTTTCCTATCCCCCTTAACCATCCCTACTTAGTTTGAGCAAGAAATATAAAAAGCTTACTCGACAAAAATAGTAAGTTTTATAAAGGTCGCCCCTTTCGCCAAAGTATCATACTTTAAACCAAGTATTGGAGGGAATCACATGGCTAAGAATAAACCCCACATTAACCTCGTCTTTATCGGACACGTAGACCACGGTAAATCTACCACTGTAGGTAGACTTCTTTATGACTCAGGAAACGTTGATGAACAAACCATGCGAAAACTTCAAGAAAAAGCAAAGGAACTTGGAAAATCAGGATTCGAATTTGCCTTCGTCATGGACCAACTCAAAGAAGAGCGAGAACGAGGAGTTACCATTGACCTTAGCCATAAAAAGTTCGAAACCGACAAATACTTCTTTACCATCATCGATGCACCTGGACACAGAGACTTCATCAAGAACATGATTACTGGAACCAGTCAAGCAGATGCTGCTGTCCTTGTTGTTGCTGGAAACGACGGTGTAAACGCCCAAACAAAAGAACACGCCATTCTTGCCAAAATGTTGGGTGTTCAGCAAATCATCATCCTCATCAACAAGATGGACATCTCTGGCGTTGACTACAAAGAAGCCCGGTACAATGAAGTCAAGGCCGACGTTGAGAAGCTCTTGAAATCTTCTGGCTTTAAAATTGAAACAGTCCCTTTCATTGCCGCTGCCTCATTTAAAGGAGAAAACATTGTTAAGCGCGCTGAAGGACCTCTAGCCTGGTACAAGGGACCTACCCTCTTAGAAGCGATTAACCTCTTGAAACAACCTGAAAAACCTACCACCTTGCCTTTACGCATGCCCATCCAAGATGTCTACAACATCACTGGAATCGGAGTCGTACCTGTTGGCAGAATCGAGACTGGCATTATGAAAGTAGGCGATAAAGTGATTGCCATGCCTGGACGAGAAGGAAAGGGCGTTCCTGGCGAAGTGAAGACCATTGAAATGCACCATGAACAAATGCCCCAGGCTGAACCTGGAGACAATGTAGGTATCAGTGTACGAGGCTTTGGAAAGAAAGATGTAGCCCGAGGAGATGTCATTGGGACCGCTGATAGCCCTCCTACCATTGCTAGCGAGTTTACAGCCCAGATCATCGTCTTAAACCACCCCAGTGTCATCACGGTTGGTTACACACCGGTCTTCCACATCCACACGTCACAAGTCGCGTGTCAATTCATGGAGATCGTAAAACAAATCAACCCAGCTACGGGGGAAACCGTCAAGGAAAAGCCTGACTTCATCAAGACAGGAGATGCTGCTATTGTCAAACTCAAACCCATGCGGCCTCTTGTTGTAGAAACACAAAAAGAATTCCCGCCCTTAGCACGATTCGCCATTCGAGACAGTGGCGTGACCGTTGCAGCAGGAATGTGCATTGAAGTCGTCAAAAAGACCGGCTAAGCCGGTTCACCTTTATTTTTTCCTAGGTGAACACGAGTTTCATCCGGAGAGGGTTCAAAAAGCGATTTAAGAAAGTGATACCATGCAAAAAGCACGAATCAAATTGGCCAGCACCGATATTTCTAAGATCAACCAGACGTGCGAGTACATAAAAAATATTGCTGAGAAGACCGGCGTTGTCATGCGCGGACCCATTCCTCTCCCAACAAAGACTATGAAAGTGACCACTCGAAAGACTCCTTGTGGCAATGGAACAGCCACCTGGGATCACTATGAAATGAGGATCCACAAGCGATTAATTGACCTGGGACTCGATGAACGCGCCTTAAGGTTGGTTATGAGAGTTCCCATCCCCGAAGGGCTTAATATCGAGATTGAAATGATTGATGCGTAGAATTCTAGAACTTTTTTATGTACCTTTTAGCAAACGGATCTAAGTAATCCCTTACTTCTTCTTCCCATTCCCTTGAACGTTGCGGGCGCTCTTCCATGCCTTCTAATGCAGCAAATAAAGCTCTTAATCCTCCTTTGCTAGGCAATACATGCCAATGAATGTGAGGTTGCGTGCTGTGTGCACCCTCATTCATGAGAAGTACTGGATCTTCGTGAGGATACGCTTATCTTACTGCATTTTTCATTTCATCAGCAAGACGTACGAAGGCACGCGCTTCTGTATCGATTAAATCAGATAAAGATCCGACATGACGCCGGGGGAGCACCATCGCATGACCTGGTTTTAATGCGTGAGTGGGAATGATGCAATAAGCTAAATCATTTCCACCGACTAGCCGATAGGTTTCGTTTTGAGCTGTACAAAGACTGCAATCCATGGTTTAAGAAAAGAGCACTGGTTTTTAAAATAGCCCTAGAAGCCTAACGTCTCTTGCACTTTTTACTGTAAAATAATCTACAGACTGAATATCACTTCTATTTACAGTACCATAGCCAGCCAATGGATTATTTAGTTTCACAAATGTTTCTTCATCCGGATGCAATGTTCCAAATCCTTTATAGTTTCCTACCAAACGACTTGTATAAAGTGCACCCGGCGTTTTTTCTCTTGATCTTACCACTTTGAAAGATCGACCGTGCCTGTCTACTTCAGCTACTAAACCTCTTTTTAATGAGACCGTAACAAGATCTCCAATGCTTGTCCCCAAAACGAATCGCCTGACAGAAGCCTCAGAAGCGCCTTTTGATGTTGCCATACTTATATCGGAAGAATTCCTTATTTAAAAACTTAATCCCTAGAACCCCAACTTGACCAAGTCTCTATTCATGACATTCAGGCAAGCATTTAGCTTGTCGATCAGGTCTTGATCTGTACTGGCCTTCTTCAACTGAGTAAGGACATCAATGATCTGACGGAAGAAACGCAAGATATCCCCTTCTAATAAATTGGTGAATTTGAGAACCTCTAGGAAGGTTGCACCCTTGTACCAGGCCCACATCAAGGTACAGAGCTTATCCATATGCCTGAAATCAAAATGCTTACTGATGTAGGGATCTTCATTCAAGTCTTTTACCAGCTCCCTTACTTGCCTTGGATGCGGCTTATTGACGATGAAACGATCCATCCTTCTGGGCTCGTACACGACGGTTGCTAATAAGAGCAAGGTCTTGAACTCATCCAAGTCAAAGCGCTTGTGATCAAAGAACAACTCCGTAACGGTAAGTTCTTGCGTGTAAATCCGGCTTGCAAACCAACCTTTCTCCGTTAGTTGATTGCCTTGCACATACCCCATCTTCTCCAACTGATTTTTCTTTTTCACAAAGGTTGCCCACATCAAGGCTCCGATGCGATTGTCTCGAAAGCCTTTCTCACCATGTTTTTGAAAGAAATCCAAGTTGCTTTTCAAGATCGTTTTGATCTCATCGGCAGGGCGCTCAATCATGTTTAAGACGGAGTTAAAGGTTAATTTAAACTGAGACTTCACCGGCTCCTTATCCTCGGAAACCACGTAATTCAATTTATTAGGATCTAGGAAACGACGGTTTACCATGACGACAGCCTTCCCATACGTATCAATTCCTCGACGACCTGCCCGACCGACTAACTGGTAATATTCCCGAGGGAACAAGTATCGATGATGAATGCCGTCGAACTTTTCAATTGAGTCGAGGCAAACGGCTTTTGCTGGCATATTAATTCCCACGGCAAATGTTTCCGTAGCGTATAATATTTTAACAAGGCCTTGGGCAAATAATTTCTCGACAATGTCCTTATGCACGGGCAAGAGACCTGCATGGTGAAAACCAACGCCATTACTTAGTGTTTCTCTTAGTAATTGCGTTGAGGGTAATTGACGAACCCCTGCTTCTACCTTACTTAATCCTTCAGTTACTTCACGCACCACTTTTACCTTTTCCTCGCTTGAAAGTAAGTTGCGTTTTTTTGAAAGCATCTTCGCAAAGAGTTGTGTGTTTAGACGAGAAAACACAAAATAAATTGCAGGAATATCGCGATTTTTGATCAATTCCTCGACGGGACCAAGGTGTATGGGGTTCTTGATAAAGGCCCGTTTGTATTTTCCTTTATAGAATGACTTGTAATCTTGCACACTATCCAATTCCATGTGATCCTTCAATTTAGGTAAGGTTGTAATGCCCAGATCCACATCGTACACAAAATGTTGCAAAGGAACCGGACGAATATCATGCCGGATGACATCTACTTTGTGATTTTTTACTACTTCAATCCACCGCGCTAACTCATCTGCATTTGGAATGGTTGCACTCAGGCAAAGGAAACGAACATGATCTGGAGCGAAAACAATGGACTCTTCCCACACATGACCCCGCTCGGGATCACTCAGGAAATGAATCTCATCGAGAATTACGTAACGAACATCATCCATGAAATGGTCACGGGCAACAACCATGTTCCGAAAGACTTCAGTTGTCATGACCAAGATCATTCCTTGAGGGTTTATGACCATATCCCCTGTTAGGATTCCGACATTATCTGCTCCATGATCCTCCACGAACTCTTTATACTTTTGATTGGAAAGGGCTTTTATTGGGGCGGTGTAGATGACTTTTTTTCCTGCACGGAGGTCTTCTTGAATCACATAATCTGCGATGAGGGTCTTACCTGAACCGGTTGGCGCTGAAACCACCACGGAATTTCCCTGTACAAAACTCTGAATTGCCTGTTCCTGAAAAAGGTCCAGGTGCTTATTCTTAAAATCCATCGACTATAGAGTGAAAGAAGACTTTATAAACTCTTGGGAGAAACCAAAGACATATGCCTTGGTTGCATACTCAAAAACATTGACTGTTTTTGGTCGCTACCTAGCCATTATGTGCCCAGGTCGCATAACCTGGTATTGCGCAAGCCTGGAATGCTCAAAAACCTTCGGTTTTTGGCACCACGAAGTCGGAAGACTTCAGTGAGCTTGTCCCTCTGGGATTCCCGGTTCAAATCCGGGCCTGGGCGCTTTATTTTCTAATCCAAATAATAATCCCTGTCAGCAATCCACCAAAGAAGTTAAACATCATATCCCAATGACTGTCAAATCGGACAAGGTCTGAGACCTTGTAAAAGGCTTCTCCGGCTGCCTGAGCAAGGAAACCCTGGCTGACACCGAGGTAGACAGAACCTATGAATTCTGCGAGCTCCTCAATCGCTCCTAAACCTGTGAACATGAGGAACGCCACGAGATACACTTTCCAACCCTTTCCGAATTTCTTAGATGCTAACCATTGGTATAAAGCGAATGTGAACACAAAGCCGCTCACGAGATGCAACCATTTATCATACCCTACAACCCCCCAAGACAGATTATATGCCCCGAACAAACCTGCGTTGTCCATCAACAGAGGAATCATAACCCCGACCAACACCCATGGTTCTATTCCTAATTTTTTCCTCTTAAAGAAAAGCCAGATGAGAAACAAACCATGCACCGTCGAATCGATCCGATACGAAGCTTTCTGAATCCACGACACGATGAAACAGATGATCAAGAAAAGAAAGGCAGTAAAGAAAGCAAACTTCAACCAAGCAGGTTCTTTTTTATCCTTCATTAAGCCATCGACTCTTTCACCCTTTATTAAAATGATGGTCGAAGGGCGAACAGATATAAAGTCCTCTCAAATTTCAACGCGGATGGGTCTTGAATCCGGCCTTCCATGCGTCAAAAATGATACCTTCCGACAGATAGCAGAAGAAATAAAACAACTAAGATGGGTTGAAGAGCTTGAAGTTCGTCTGAAAAAAGACAATAAAGAAGTATGGTATGGACTTATGGAATGGGCTCGAATCTCTACCACTCAAGATAACAATCCAGGACATGAATTAAGACTCGCACTTCTTTGCTATCACTTTTTAGAAACTGAAGCGCAGCTTAAAAATAAATCCTTACCCAAAGTTACCCAAGACACCCGAAATGAAGTAAGTCATAAACTTCGTAGAAATCAATCCTATCTCGAAAGCGCAGCTTACCGATTGGGCACAACAAATGAGGCACTCGGTTCTCACTTACTCACACAGATACCAAAAACGGCCAACCCCAAGAATTGTCTATCCGCCATTTGCTTTGTTTATGAACAACTCTATCAACAAGCTGAAGCAGACCTAAATTCACTAGATACCCCCTCTCCAAAATCTTCTGCTTATTATTTGCCTTTTTCAAAAGAAGATTACTCCGCCTACAGCTCCATTGTTTCATGCACCCCCGAACATGGACCCCCCGGAGAAATGAGCCATATGCACAGCCTCTTTTTCACAAAAGATGTGCCCTTATTCGCCGCAAGAACTGGAAGAGTTTTAGAGGCTGTGAAAGACACCCCTTCCCTCTACACCCCTTGGGACACCCCTCACAACCTAAATAGAGTGATTGTTGATCATGGAGATGACACCTTCGGCCAATATACCCACACCCATCCCGAAGTAGAAAGTGGCCAAAATATTGCAGCAGGCGAGAAGATCGGCGTGTTGAAAGGCTATGCTTTTCAAGATCCCCACCTACACTTTGGTGTCTGGCAACCCACAAAACCAGGTGAACTCACTGGTGAAAAGAGAAGCAGGCATATAGACTTCTACGACCCAGAAAATCTTTTATTCGGTAAACTATCCTTTGAATACATTCTGCGAAATAAAGGAGCCATACCTCCTCGGTAAAGTTCGAAAGATATATAAACCAAACTCGAGTTTTTCTCGACGAAGGGTCCATAGCTTAGCCCGGTAGTCAAACTTGGGTAATTGAGCAGCCGGCTCTTAGCCAAACCTTGTCCTTGGGCAAGGTTACGAAAGCAACCGGCAGGTCAGGGGTTCGAATCCCCTTGGACTCACCATTTTCATGTTCGAGCGAAAAGTATATTAATACCCGTCTAAGAATAAAGATCATGTCTCAATCTGCTAGTCTATTAAAAAGAGGGCTTGATAATTTTATTGTAATTGATCGCCTCTTATTTTACACAAATCCGAAATACCGTATACTCCCCCCAACCACCGTAACATTCTCCCCCCAACTTCAAAAATATGATATTTCCGACGATTTAAACACGCTTGACTTGAATAAAGATCGATTTGCTAAATTTTTTGAAGGCAGCTTAAGCCTTACCCGCATTGAACTTAACCAGCTAGACCCTCCTGCCAAAGATGCGCTTAGAGACATTGTAAACTTACTCTTAACCGCGAGCTTACACATCCAAGAAAAAGCTGCCCTTCTTTTCAAAGAACACTACCTAGGACAGAGTTCTGTTAATACAATCAGTGTGGAAGCCACTATAGGGAATACCATGCTAATTGCGCAAGCAGCTGCTACGCTATTAAAAGAACTACCTAACTGATCTTCTTTATTCCATGATCTACTGAGTCAATATGTTTATAAACCATCCTCAGCCACTCAGACGTATGCTCCGGTAGTGTAGTCCGGCTTTGCGGAAACAAACAAAAATCTTTGATTTTTGAAGTTCCCTACGGGAACAAGCACATCACCCTCTCGAGGTGATGACCCGGGTTCAAATCCCGGCCGGAGCGCCTTTATTTTCTTAGAATACATATCTAGACTTAATTATCCTTTCCTGTAAATTTCTTGTAATAATTATCTTCTGCTGCTCGGATCCAGTTTCTGACGATGGTTAAAATGGTTTCTTCTGGCAATCCTTTGCTTTCGCTCTGAACTTGGTATCCAACAAAATTTCCATTGACATCTCGCTGAATCCGAATGCCAAAGACAAAACCCATTTCTGGAGCGGCCATTAAGACCACCCAAATAACTTCCAAACTTCTTCCATTAACGTTCTACCCTCAGAAGAAATCGGGGGAGAATCCATCTTTATTTTTTTCTTAAAGTTGACGACTGATTCCATATCTACACTAGAATGTCTTTTTATTTATATAACTTACTACCAAAAACCGGAAGATTTACGGATAGGTCGGAAGAGAAAAAATAAAGTAAAAAAGAAAAAGCCTTGCTGGGTGTTACGCTACACTGACGAAGTTGGACTTAACAAAAGCCACCATGGCCTCATTCTGCGCGCTATCGTAGGCCTTAAGCGCTGTATTTACAAGGTTTTCTCGCAAACACACATCACCGACCAGGTTTAGGCTGTCCTTATCGTCCGCTAGCGCAAATGCTTTCACGGCACTGGGGTATTTTTTCTGATCCATACATTTTTTTCCTACGTGGATGAGCTGTCCTGAGTTTCCAGTCAATCCAAAAATTTCTATTGCGTAATCTAGTTTGTTTTTATCAATACATTCACTACCCACGCGGTTTAAGTTGTCCATGTCGCCGATTGCTGAAAACGCTGTCATCGAATCCTTTAAGTGACCGTTCCTTAAGCATTTAGTGCCCAGCACGGCTAACTTTTCTTCGTTGTTTGCCTGCATAAAACACTGCACGGCATCGCTGTACATTCCAATCTTTTCAAACTCTTCTCCAATCTCCGATAATCGTCGGCAATTGAGCGTCATAGAAAAGACCTTGATCGCATCAGTCATACGACCTTTGCGCGCGTACTCATCACCTAATGAATTTAAGAGCTGTTTTTTGAGATCATCGCTGAACATCGAGAGATTCACGTTATCAATTCCCTTCTCCATCAACAAAGGTAAAATCTTTTTGAAGGCCGGGTTTGAAGCTGTTTCGGAAGCGTGGACTTGCTCCACGGCTTCACCCACAAGCTTCTTTACCATTCGTTCGTCTCGGTATTCAGGCATGAAACTCACCTATGCTCTTAGTTGATCAATTCAATTCCCAGGTCATCGCTGTACGCCTTTTTAGACGATCGACTACCTGAAGAATTACGAACTTCTCCTTTACCCATGATCCATGGCGAAGAGACTCCTGTAATAATTGTCATTACAGTGATTCTTCCTTTCATCTCTTCATTGACTCGAGCGCCCCAAATGACGTTCGCATCTTGATCCATGGTTTCGGTTACGAGTTCACCGCATCGACTTACTTCATCGAGGGTCATGTCGTTTCCGCCTTCTACGTGGATCAAAGCGCCTGTGGCACCTTCGTACTTGATCTCCAATAAGGGGTTGTTGAGAGCTGCTTTTACGGCTTCTTCAACACGACTGTTTGTATCAGAAACACCGATACCAATGGCAGCTACTCCGCCACCATTCATGATTGCCTTTACGTCTGCAAAGTCAATGTTGACTAAGCTGGGTACGGCAATGATTTCTACGATTCCTTTGATCATGGTAGAGACTAATTCATTTGCTACGGCAAAGGCCTGGTTTACTGGCAAGTTGCCTGCAATCTGAACCAATCGGTTGTTATCGATAGCGATAACGGTATCTGCGTTGTCTCGCAAGAGTCTTAGGCCAAACTCGGCTTTATCGATGCGAGAGCGCTCTATCTTGAAGGGCAAGGTGACTGTTCCTATAACAATAGCACCCATGTCCTTTGCGATTTTAGCAATTACATGTGCTGACCCTGTACCAGTTCCGCCACCCATACCTGCGCAGATGAATACCATATCTGCTCCTTTGAGGGCTTCTCGGATGGTGTTTTGACTCTCATTGGCCGCTTGAGTTCCTTTTTCTGCAAAACCACCACAACCTAAACCTCGCGTCAAGTTTTCACCAATTAAGAACTTGCGGTCAGCTTCAATTAGATTGAGGTGCTGTTTATCCGTGTTGCATGCAATGATTTCGGCACCACGGATGCCTTTCTTGTAGAGCCAGTTTACCATGTTGGTGCCTGCTCCACCTGTACCGATTACTTTAATGTTTGCTTGGCCAATGATGTTTTCGTCGTCCATCGTATTCACCTTTTTTCCCGAGTGGTACCGGGTTTTTTATGATTTTTAACTTGGGGTACTAACCCAAATTAGTGTATTATAATGTATACTGATATATAAATGTTTTGTTTAGGTATACGGGGAGCTAGAAGGGCTTGAAGTGCTTAAAACCTTTAATAGACGCCTTAGTGAAGGGTTTTATTCTAATAAGCTGTACTTGATCAAAGCCCTTTCTTTCATACAACGACTTATTCAAGGTTTGCGCCTTAAGTAAGGATTATACAGAAACAGGCCGTTGTGTGAGACACCAACCGATGAATAAGAGGCAAAATTAACATTCTAAATGCTTAAGAAACCAATCATTACTCAATTTTACAAGGACATCCATGTGTTCATTGAAGTCATGATCCGCTCCCTCAACGATTTCCAAGTGTGAATCTCTAGATAATAATTTTATAGCTTCTTTTGAATCAGCTATAGGAACGCTTGTATCTTTTGTTCCTTGAATAAGCAAAATTGGACAAGTAACCTCTCTAAGCAGTTCCTTTTGATCTACCGATTCTCTGTCTATTAACATTTGTTTATCTATCAAATAAATAGTGCGAACAGCATTTTTTCTAGTTCTGGTAAAATATTCTTTATCTTTCAGCTCTTGAAGCTGTTCTTTAGAAAGCCTTTCATCCCAGGCATATTTTATCTTATCTGTAACCGGAGACCATAAAACCATTGTACTTATTTCTTGCGTGTAGCATTTTAGAGAAACCAAGCAACCAATACTGTGACCAAATAAACCTATACTCTTATAACCTAATGATTTCGAGAAATTAATTGCTGATCTTAAGTCATCAACTTGCTTCCCAATTGCTAACGTATCATCGTCACTTTCACCACAACCACTAAAATCAAAAGCTAAAACATTGTATCCTGACTGATTAAGTTTCTCAGCTACTTTATCAAGCTTTCCTCGTTCAGATTTGTCATTTGCTAATGCATGCGACATAATAACAATTGATTTTGATTTCGAAGTAAAAAGATGGCCCACTAATGTTTGGTTCCTGGAATTTTTGAATATAACCCTTTCCATAGTGCATTCAAATAGGCCAATTATATAAAGGTTTATTTCATTTAATCGTTGTTGAAGAGCAACTTTCTGACTTTTTCAGGAATGTTATAAACAAGCTTAGGTAAAAGCATTTAACCCAGAAAAATTTAAATAAGCCACCCGAACTGTCATAGGGTGGACGAAACAACTCCAAAAACCATCCTACCCACACTTGCCCTGATCATTCTATTCATCGGGGCTACGCTGTATTGGACGCCCCTACTTGACCTTACCCATCGAAGCCGAGTGGCGAGTTCACGCGATTTTTTCATTACGGGTTCTATATATAACAAAAGCTGTCTTTCCCCTGTTGGAGAGGTTCAAACCCTTTGCGCTAAGCTTCAGATCACCAACTGGACCAGCTATGCTCTCTTTGCTCTTGGTCTCGTCTTTTTAATCTGGGGCCTCGTCAAAAAGAAGACAAATTACGACAAAAAAGACCTTGCCATGTATGCCCTAACAATTATCGTGTGTGGATTGATCTTCTTCACCTTCCACACCTATCGACTCGATAAGGTTATTGAGAAAACACCGATTGAAACGTACGACACTCAAGTCACCGAACACACCATCAGCTATGAAGATGAAAGCGATGTCACCGAGGAAGTACCTGTTATTACTGAGGAAGTTACGTACTATGACACTAAAGGCAACCTTCTAAAACCCCTTGAACTGGGCCAGACCCAACAGGGCGTTGGAAGCCCCTGCAGACCCTGGGCTGAACTCAAAAACCTCAATGAAGTGGATCTTACCTTTGATGTCAACTTCACTTATACCCTCTATGACATCATTGCACAGAAAAGCACAGTTATGGTTTCTGACCAACACATCAAAGCAAAAGCCACCACCAAAGTGGTTACGATGAAGGATGAAGAAGGAACCGACGCCATTTGCAAACTCTCCAACCCCAACTTTGTTTACCATGAAGATTCAAACGTAAAGAAAAAAGTAAAAACCGTAACTCAAATGGTTAAACAAACCAAGCGCGTACAAAACAACCAAACCCCTGATGTATACAATGAAACCAAGAAAGTGGCACGAACCCAATACCTAGAAACCATTCATGTCGTCGGCAAGTGGTGGTGGGAGCTTACGACCACTTAAATACGAGCGCTCCATTTCTTACTTGAGCGGGCCAGGTTTTCTTGTACAGAAATAAAAGTGAATGCAGAACTGCTTCGACACTTCCAGGCGTATGCTCCTCAAATCCGTAATGAATGCAATCGTTTCTAAGAATACGAGCTGCGTTTAGACCATCTTTTAGTCGCTCAAGATCTGACTGTGAAATATCTACAAAAAGATCTTGTAAGGACTCAATCAATGTATGCATGGTGACAGTCATTTTTCGAAGGGCTGATTTGGTTATCTTCTTCTTCCCCATCTTGATCTCATGAATGACAAAGCCTTGTTTTACATAGGCTGAGCGAAGGATAAACTCTACTCCGATTCCTAAGAGCATCTTTTTCATTCGCTCGTTAAACAAAGACTGCTTTACAGAAGAAGCATCTTGAACAAGCCCCGACTCATACACGAAACGTTCGCCGACTTCCTTTAACTCATCGGCTAAATTCAGTGGATAAATTTCCTCTAGGTTTGCCTTAATCATTTCTTTCCTAAACAGCATTTCTTTTCGAGGCAACATGCCTCTTTGAGAGAGAACGAGCTATAAATAGTTATCGAGAATTTTACCGTCGCTTCTTCTTGCTGGCTGAATCATTTACTTTCTCAACCGAAAACCATTTACCTGTTTTTTCTTCTTTTTTTCCTTCCCCTTCGTCTTCTTCTTTATTGCTATCGGGGATTGAAGCAGTTTTATCTTTCAATTTAGAAAAGCGATCCTTATTTTTCTCCAAGAAACCAATTACTGCAACCAACGCTCCAATTATCGTTGTGATTAACAAGGCATTATCTTTAATTGTATCCTTCAGGCTTTTATCCACCTTTGTAGATTCCTGCAACGCTTGACGCAAGTCATCCAAGCTGGAGGCCACCAAGGATAATGTCTTTTTAGCATCTTCATATTTGTTATCCAATAAACTCTTTTGAGCTTCCTGCAATAAACCCCGAACATATTTAACGCGATCGTACAACTCTGAAACCAAGTAACCATCTGCTTTTTTCTTTTGATATTCCAATTCTAAACTATTCAAGTCATCCTTATCTTGATTGATCTCTTTTGAAATCTTTTCCACTTCTGACTCAGAAATCTTTACTGGCGGCACAGTTTCTTTTGCTTTTACTTCTACTTGAGCATACTCATTTAACGCCACTTCTTCCCCACCCACAATTCCTGTAATCCGCACTAATACATCAATGGTGCCTGACTCATCCACTTTTACCGTCAACACAACGGCATCTTTATCCTTTGAAAAAATCTTACCAATGGGGATTGAACTTAGCGTTTTAATTCCCGCTCCAGAAACTTTAGCATCTACATTGGAGGCATCTGACTGATACAGATTTGAAACAAATACATTCAATTGCGCCTGCCCCAACTCCAACTGTTTAGGAGAGACTTTATCCAACTTCAACAGCACGGAAGGACAGGCATACCCTGGAGGATAACAACCCCCATCCAGGCATTTTGTACATCTAGAATCACACTGCGTTGAAGAACAGACGATGCTTGTATTTACTGAGAGATGCACTTGATCCTCTGGATCTTTAGTTACCCAAGACCGAGCATTCTTAAAATACAACATGACTTTAGGTGGCAAGGTTTTTGCTGACAAGGTATAATTCAACCGATCCACATTCGCTGGGACATCAAAAATGGGTAAGGGATAATCACAGTTTAACTCACACGACAAAGACAATGTTCGGCTTGCAGACCAAGGACTTTCGGAAGTTGTATTCGTGGTTAGGGTACGATTTTCACACACCTCGAACTCCGTACAATTCCCTGAGCCATTGTCACATACAAAACAAGACTGCACTTGCGAATCTATCGAAGAAATCAAGGTTTTAACGCCACTTGCCTGAACTGTATACTCCAATGAAACGCCTAAACTTAGTGAAGCTACTAACAAAAAGAGTACCAACCCGAATAATATTCTTTGATTCATAGGCACAATCCAGAGACGAAACCCCTCTCGACGTAGGTAACAAAGAATATTTAAATAACTTTTCTTTTTCAGTCTACGCAGGGGTCGCATAACCTGGTAGTGCGCAGGTCTCGAATGTGCTCAAAAAGCGAGTGAACCTGTCCCTCTGGGATTCTGGGTTCAAAGATCTCAGCCACGCTTCGATCTTTGAATCCGCGAAGTCGCCACGGCAACTTCGCTGGTTCAAAAACACTCGGCATGCTAAACTGAGTTGAAAGTCCCAGCCCCTGCGCCTTTTTTATCACTCAATTCCATGGTAAACATTTATATGCCACTCCTGTTCTCCCCCTTTATGGTGTATCTAACCATCCACGGAAAACAGATTCCTTGCCCTGACGGAGAGATTGGCCTTTACAGAGACGAAGAACTTGGGAGGATGCCACTTGGCTACGGAGTTTCTGCGCCTTGTGATATTGAAAGAGTAGCTAATGACATGCCAGAAGAGAGGGCTTTAGCAGGTGCTCGCGGAATGCTAGAGAGAGCCACTCGGCAATTAGCGTATGAACATGCGGATCGACTACCTGTACAATTTAGAACAGGTCTAGCTAATTCTAAGCAATTCTATGGAGAGATTGTAAGAGCTCTGGAAGGCAAATAAAACTGGTACACTCTTTAATATTACAAACCCTACTCCTTTTTCTAGAAAGAAAGAATGGCGGTACCGAGACTTTCATACGTTCTCTTCGAGGACTTTTGAACCAACGAACTTGAAAAGTTCGTGGCTCAAAAACGTGAGCGTAGCGAACGTTTTTGAACTCGGGACCCCCACGTCATGAGCGTGGTGCTCTAGCCAGTCTGAGCTACACCGCCATGCCTTTAAGAGAAAGAAAACGGTTTAAAAAGGTTGTTATAGCAAATCTCGTCGATAATGACACAAAATGCGAGATTTGCTAGAATAGCAAAATGCAAAAAAATGCCTCAAAATAATGTATTTTGCTATTACAAGACCTTCTTAATCTGATCCGCATATTTTATCATTTCCCCCTCTTTATACTGTCCTTCCTTCCAAGGCACTAAGCCATCGCCCTTGAACCTTGGAAGAATATGGAAATGCGCATGATCAATCTCCTGCCCGGCATCACGGCCATTATTCATGCTGATGATAAAGCCGTCTGCCTTTGCACCTTTTTTCACGGCTGAACTAAGCTTCTGAACGACTCCTACTAAATACTGCAACTGTGGCAAAGGAACTTCTAACAAAGTCTGAAAATGTTCTTTGAGAGTCACAATCGTGTGTCCTGGCTGAATCGGACGAATTGAAAGAAAGGCAATGGCTTGGTCGTCTTCGAACACCTTAGCTGAAGGGATCTTACCCGCAACGATCTGACAGAAGATGCATTCCATCGGAACACCTACTTTAACTTAGACTCTAACTCCAACAAGGAAGTGATTTTATCAGCAAACTCTTGACGGTTATTACGATCAATTAAGATGCCCCGAATGCCTGCCGCCTCAGCTCCTTTCATGTCAGACTCCAACGAATCTCCCACCATGAGCGCTTCTTCGGGCTTTATTTTCAACTTCTTTAAAGCCATCTGAAACATTTTGGGATCTGACTTGAGTAAACCCGACTCGAATGAGAATAAGACCAGGTTAAAATAATTGCGAAGCTCGAACTTTTCCATTACATTCTCCACTGAAGCGGTATTGTTGGAAATCAAAGCCATCTTGTACTTTTGTTTTAACTTGGCTAAAACCTCGATGGTTTCTGGAAATGGTTTGCAAAGTAAGTCATTCTTATTCCATAAGCCCACTAGGTTATCTATAATAAACTGGGGTGGCTTGATCTTAAACTCCTCACAGACACTCTCAAACGCCTTAAAGAGATCGGGGAATTTTTGCGTCATAAATGCTTTTTCAAATCGAGTCACAAATTCTTGATAAGGCGCTTGGATACGCAGCATTCTTCGCGTCTGCGAGGTGGGACTTGGAAAAACACCGTTTTCAACGATTGTACCCCAGAAATCAAACAAGATTGCTTTCAACATTACCCTCGAGAAAAGAGAGGCCTTTAAAAATATAGTGAAAAATGGACCGGTCGGGACTTTCAGCTTAAACATTTGAACCCGAAGCCTCACCCCTGCCAGGGGCGCGTTATCTCCTGCGTATAGACGTACCAGGTTTAACTACCGGCCCATTGATTCAACAGAAAAAGAGAGGGTTTAAAAAAGTTACCATACTCAGTGTGAATATGAGCTTAGAAAACACCATTGAGAAACACGCCCTAGCCAATGCCTTGAAATACAATGGCAAAGCGAACCCTGGATCGGTCATTAGCAAAGTCATTGGTGAACATCCTGAAGCGAAAAAAGACATGAAAAGCGTATCTAAACAGATACAGGACGCCATAAAAAAAATAAACAGTATGAGTGTGGCGGAACAAGAAAAAACGCTTCAGGAGAAATACCCTGAAATGCTCGAGGAGAAGCCTAAAGAAGAACATGATCTATTTGCATTTTTGAAGATTGCTCCTGGAACAAAGGTGGTAACGGCGTTTCCTCCTGAACCGAGCAAATATCCTCATATTGGACATGCCAAGGCTTGTCTACTGAACTATGAACTCGCTAAACGATGCCAAGGAAAATTCATCTTACATTTTGAAGACACCAACCCTGAATTGGCTAAACTTGAGTTTTATGACATCATTCAAGAAAACCTAAAATGGCTGGGCATTCAATGGGACCAAGTTTATTACATCTCTGACATGATGGATCAGATCTATGAACAAGCCGAAAAACTCATTCAAAAAGGTTTAGCTTATGTCTGTACCTGCCCCTCTGAAAAAATCAAAGAACACCGTATGAAAGGAACCGGTTGTGATCATCGGTCGCAAAGTGGAGAACAGACTCTAAATGAATGGAAAAAGATGTTTACCTCCTCGGAAAGCGGACAGATTTTGCGTGCCAAGACAGCCAGTGATCATGCAAATAGCGCCATGCGCGACCCGGCCCTATTTCGGATCAATAAAACGCCGCACTGCCGAACGGGAACCAAGTACAGCGTATGGCCCATGTATGATTTTCAAAGCCCCATCATCGACGCCCTAACAGGCATCACTCATCGATTGCGCAGCAAAGAGTTCGAACTGCGCAGCGAACTCCATCGCTGGTTACAGCAACAACTTGGATTTCCCATTACAGAGACTTATGAATTTGCCCGATTTAGCATGACCGGTGTTGAGACCAGCGGAAGAGTCATCCGTGAAAAAATTGCGAGTGGAGAATACCTTGGATGGGACGATCCCTCTCTTGTCACCCTTGTAGCCCTACGAAGACGAGGCTTTGTACCTGAAGGAATCCATAATTTCGTGTTCAACACAGGCATTAGCAAGAGCGACAGCACTCTTACCTGGGATGATCTAGAAACACAGAATCGACGCATCTTGGATAAGGAAGCGAATCGTTACTTTTTTATCTGTACTCCTGTAAAGATTGAGATTCAAAGTGCTCCTACCCAACGCATTGAATTGGACCTCCATCCCGACAAGAAAAATGGTGGGCGAAGCTTCCAAACCAATACCACATTTTATTTAGCTAAACAAGATGTTGACAAATTACAAGAAGATAAGCTCTACCGGCTCATGGACTGCCTGAATTTTGTTAAGAAAGGCAATCAATACATTTACCAGGCTGGAGGCATTGAGGAATACCGCAAAAATGGAGCAGGCATCTTGCACTGGCTGCCCTGCGATGAACAACAACTTGTTTCTGTGGAAGTCCTAAAGCCCACCAAAGAGCTTGAAAAGGGCTATGCTGAAAAAACCATTCAAGCCCTAACTGTGGGAAGTGTAGTTCAATTCACTCGTTATGGATTCTGCCGATTGGATGGGCGAAAAATGGATCAGCTCTCTTTCTGGTATACCCACCGATAAACTTTATATAACCGACGCCATTCCCCACTCTAAAGTGATTTCAGATCAACCCATAATCTATCGACAGAATACCGGACGAAAAGTCCTCCTTTTCCTTAGTTTTTTCTTCACACTTCTTTTCATACTTCCTTGGGTATCGGCTTGGCAGATGAACCTCTACCACCCTATTCTTCAACACAAAGTTCCTCTTTCCACACTTGATCCTGAATACTTATGGAAGCACCTGGATGATCCTGTCTTTCAACGATACAATGATATGAGTCAGATTCAAGAATATTTACGGACAATGAATGAAGCTACCCACCAAGAACCGCGTCTTTCGAAAGGCGATTTGCAAAGGCTTTCTCTTCGCCAGATTTATAACCCGTACACCCACCAATTTGTGCACATTGATTCTTTATCCCCTAGTGAGATTCAAACTTTTTTACGAGAAAACTCCGGTCGAATCCATACCCTTACTCAGCCTTTGCGGCCCATGACTCTTAAAGCTTACTATCAAGAAAAAATGCATCCGAAAACAGTTATTCAGAAAAAGTCGGCATTCCGAAACTCTCAACTCTGTATTATTTGGATGGATCATGGAAGGATTGTTCGACAAATACCCCCGCACTGTGACCCCTAATTCTCGACGATAAAGACAAAGTTATTTAAATACAGAGCTCCTGGGATTCTTTACATGAAATTTGAAAAGCACCGTACCCTTAGCGAAATCGGCGGAAAAAACCTTATCACCCTAGAGAAAAAGACGGCAAGCCTCATTGGCCTTAGTAGTGTAGGAAGTGTTATTGCTGAAATTCTTACTCGCAGCCATGTTTCGCTTCGCTTAATCGATAAGGGACGCGTCGAAGAAGAAGATCTCCTTACTAGCTCCATCTATACCCCTGAAGAAATCACCCGTTTTAAAGCCAAAGAAGCTAAAAAACTCCTTGAACGCATAAACCCTCAAGCCAAAGTTAAAACCTTTCATGAGGAACTTACGGAAAAAAACGCTTTTCTGATTGATGCAGATCTTGTCATTGACTGCAGCAACAACCCAGGAACTATGGAGATCATCCAGAAACGCTGTAAAAGCGCCAAACTCAACTGCATCACGGTTTACTATGCCGGCGCCGAATTTCTCTTCTTATGCACCAAAGGAGGCTATAATTACGCCAAGTGGCAGAGCCATGTATCTAAACTGGGTACGGTCAAAGAAAATGGCCTTCTTGCATCCCTTAGCCACATTGCCGGAGGCCTTGCTGCAACCGAAGCCATCAAATCCCTTCTAGGAAAGCCCCTTCCTAAAAAACCCTTCCTCTACAATGCCTTAACCGGCACTAAAAAAGAATTTTCTCTTTAGCATCTGATTATTCTTAAGTAGCTGGACTTTTACTCTTTTATATATAGGAGGATATAATAAATCCACTAGAAGGCTGAAATCAGCGTTTAGAAGGCTGGAAAACTCTATTTTCGAGCATAGACCTTACGGAAGGCCTCTAGGAACTCAGTAAACAACCCCTTCTTGATCGCCTGCCTTGCCTTTTGGAGCAAGTCCGAGAGAAAATACAGGTTATGATACGATTTGTAGATGTAATTGACTGGATCATGAGTTTTGGATAGGAAACGTAGATATGCTCTGGAGTAATTCTGACAAACAAAACAAGAACAATTTTCATCCAATGGATTTGGATCATCCTTGAACTCAGCGTTTTTTAAATGTAAGACCCCTTTAGAAGTAAACATTGTACTGTGCCGAGCATTAGCGGTGGGGAAGGCACTGTCAAAGATGTCGGCGCCCATTGCAATGGATTCTAACAGATCCAAGGGACTACCGATTCCCATCAAGTATCTTGGCTTGCCACTGGGCAAGATGTCTGTAGCTACCTTGACGGTTTCCAAACGCTCTTCTGAGGGTTCACCCATGCCTAAGCCGCCAATCGCAAACCCATCAAAATCAAGCTTCTTCATGAATTCACAACTCTCCTTTCTTAAATCTGCAAGCGTACCCCCTTGAGTAATGCCGAATAATAACTGAGTACTGTTATACTTCTTTTTTAATTGATCATGCGCCTTCTTACACTGCTCCATCCATTGATGCGTGCGTGTTAATGAATCGATGTAACGCTGTCTGGGCTCCTTGTAATTGGGCATGTCATCCAACCCCATGGCCACATCCGAACCTAGACGAATTTGGATTTCCATAATTTTCTCCGGAGTGAGATGTACCTTACCGCCGAAAAAAGGATCCTTGAAGACCAGGCCGTCTTCTTTATGTTCTGGATTGAATGTTTTTCTTGAGAGTTGGAAACCCCCACAATCTGTAAAACAAACCCCATCAAAACCCATGAAACGCTGAAGGCCTCCGACCTTTTCGATGATTTCTACACCTGGATTGAGGGAGAGAAGAAAGGCGTTCGATATTAATGCTTGCACCTGCATTTCTTTTAACATTTCACTTGTCACGAATTTTACAGCACCCTTTGTTGCAACGGGCATGAAAAAGGGCGTTTCAGCTGTGCCATGTGCTGTTTTTAGGAGACCGACACGGGCTCTTGTGAGCTTGTCTTCAGCGATGATAGAGAACATTCCGAACAGCAAATGACCCCTCTTTAAAAAAGCAACGCTTAGAACCCTTACAGCTTTCGTAACCTGTTTACAGCTCGCCTAAAATAGGCTGCACTGTAGAATTTCAGACACTTCGTTCAAACACTAGCTTATAGATTGGATAATTAGAGATAGTTTTTGATTTACAGTTTCCAACCATTGATTACGGAGTTTCGCTGTCGTATCGCCGGCTATTGTATTTAAAAAAAGAGTGTAATTTGTATAGTCATGCTGAGCTGCGCCTTACGTGACAATCACCCTAAAAAGACTATCAAAATCACCATCATTATTGGCTGCTAACATTTTTTGAAACAGGACGACTGACATCTGTCATAAGCCTCTTCCTCACAAGGCTTGTTTATATAATCTTCTTTTGCAGAGACACACAAAGCAAAAGTCATAAAAAAAGAGCCTATGGCTTTAGAAATGTCGAGTGTTTCATGCTAAAAATCTACCAAAGCACAGGGGGGTTCGCTTAAAATGGGAGAAGAGCCAAAAAATGTGCAAAAGCTACTGTCTCCTATTCAATAGCCCTAAAATAACAACCCTAAAAAGAGATACCCAACAAATAACTACTTTTTACCATTATTAAATGACTAAAAACGAAATATTTATAAACGCTGGAATCCCTATCTCGTCTATGACCTCTCCCAGGAAACGCGGTGGATTAATGCTTATGAATCACACCTTAACTGAAGGAGCTGCAGATAGAATTGGGCGCATAGCGTTAGCGCACCCCCCTACAGGCAGCAGGACGGAGATCAACAATTCTATGCTTGATCGGGCAAGAAGCCTAGGTTCTGACGGATTTGTGGATATGCGCGAAAGCCTTGGGCCTGACTTCAGAGGATGGGGTTGGACAGGTAACTATGGTGATGCTATCGTTCTACAAAAACAAGGTGACTCCTACATCCTTCACGCAGCCTTAGCTCCTGGACAAAATGTTATTGGACGAGAAAAACTAAGAGTGGCAAGACTAGCCCTTGAAGATGTCGTGATCCATAACGGCGAATGTTCATCTGGCTTACTAAGCACCATCTACTGTGGCGAAAGACGTGATATTCCTGTAAGAGAAGAACAGGGCATTATGGAGATTCTAAAAAAAGAATGCCCCTGGTTTTTTGATCACCTACCCTTAGAAGTAAAAAAAGACCTAGGCTATACACGAAGCAGCTCAGGATCGCTGGAAGGAAGACTTCTAGACCTATTCCCCAAGATGGGGACTGAAAGGCTAGGCGCGCTGATCGGTACTGTAGAAGGAAAAATCATTAACCTGAACCTTATAACTAATACTACCTTATCTGGATTAACCGGAGGCGGAGTTGGAAGAGTAAGATTTGCTGATGATGACAATGAATATGTCTTCAAGATTTGCGGGGATGAAACTCATGCTAAGCGCTCCGCACACATTCCTTCCAAAATTTACGAATACGCCGATCAAGATCAATGGGCTGCTTTGCTCGCACGAAGAACGCCCAGAGCATATTTCCCAGAAGCTGTACAACATAACAGATATTGGATAACTTTACATGAAGACCGAACAAACCAAATAGTAGATCCGACACAACTGGAATGGAGTATAATTAAACCTGAGATGGAGCGTCTCAGAAGATACGGACTAGACCCTGAAAAAAGCTATTCCCTTGCGAATAGGTTATTCACAGTAGCGCTCTACCAAGAAGTCATGACAAAGATTGCAAGAGAAGAAGAGCCTTTGTTTAAACCTAGCCCTACGAACGTGCTTAGAGAAGAAATAGAAAAAAACATTAGAACTCGAACAGGACCCCGATACGAAAGCATACGACAACCCCTTGGTCAGATGTTTGCAGGATACAACGATACAGTGGCAGAGCTAGAAACGCTTGAGATGTCTGGAACAACTTTCTGTCACGGCGATCCTAAAACAGAGAACTGGGTTGGCATGACACTCGCAGATCATGGCCTATCTAGAAGAGGGAGTGAAGTTGAGGACTTAGCAAGAATTCTTATGGATCAAGTAGCCGTGGCACAAAATCCAGCATTACTTAAAATGTGCGTTGAAGGCTTTGTACGCATGAAGCAAGCAATAAGTCCAAACTACACCCCCCCTCCAGAATTAGGGAGACTCGTACGGAACCAAACTAGAATTGATGCTGTTAGAGGCCTAGGAACTCCTCGACAAGAAAAGTTTGAAACCTATCTTGCCGTCGCTACGGGTTTATAGCTTCCGCAAGCATCAAGGTGCCTAAAGCTGAACTAGCCGCCCTCCGGACAAGCTGATCGATGATCGAAAAATGGTACATGACAATCGTTGTGTAAACATCCTTGTTTTGCAGCAGCTTAAACTTCTCGTGTTCATAACTTAAGTAATGGGCATGAACCTTTTCAAAATTAACCCTGGATTTAGAATAGAACCCTTCATAAAGATCATTGAAACTGGATTTAATCTCCTCTAAGTACGAAATTTGCTTGTTGTTTAGCTGGGCTGGTTTCTTATCTTTAAGCTCATCAGCAAGGAAATAAAGCTGACGAGAGATCCAGGCAAGCAAAGTGATCGTATTCCAGAGGAAGCCATCGAACTCGTGCCGTTTCTGAGACACTAGACGCATACAAAAACTAGAATTTCGAAGAGCACGCTCACTACTCACCGATACTTTTTCAACGTCTATTTTTTTAACCGCCTTAACAGCCGTAATCAGATCCTCCAAATCCTGCTTTACAATGAAGAAAAGCTGCTTCATAAGAGTCTCAAAATTATCCTCTGAAGATGCCATCATGCTTTCAATAATGACTTCTTTGTTTTTTGACTGGGTTATTTCAAACCCGATTAAGCGGTGCAAGACTGGATATACCTCACTTTCTAAAATATTACCTTTAAGCACTATTTTATCATAACCCGCACGATAATAGTTTGTAAGGACCAGTCTTAAAAAACGAGGATCATTGGAAGTGAAAGATACTATCGCTTCTTTCTTAGAAGGAATGCTTTGGCTTTCTATGAAAAGTCCTTGCTTTTCCTCCTCAATGCTTACCTCACCGCCTGCCTTTAAACCATGACGATCCACCCATTTTTTAGGCAAGTAGATCGTTAGTCCGGAAAGGCCTTGTGGGATGAGCTTGCGGCGCATACAACGCTGTAAGAGGGGTTTCTTTATAAATATTATGGAAATTAATATTTATACTATTAATAATAGTAGAAGAATATTAATATAATAAAGTAGTTTCTATTGAGTAGTAATAAAGTTAAAGGTGATGAGAATGAACGGAATTACAAACAAAGATCTGGAAATGGTAACATCAGCAGCCTCAAAAGTAGTGGACACCACGACAGGGCTAGTGCAATGGCTGCCGGAAAATGTTAAAAATTTAAGACCTGCCCCGGAAGAGGAACTTCTAGCGGGAAAGTGCCCAGCATTAAAAGCGTATAACAAAGGAGTTTCAAACATGCGAGGACTTGTTCTTCCTAAGCACTCAAACAGAATAATTGGCTACTCAACGATCCTAGGTGCAACGGTGGGGATTGGATTCGCACACTATTTGCTGCCGCGGGAACTGTCGAAAGAGATGTTCTTCGGCGGTTTAGGAGGATTTTTTGGTTGCATCATCGGACTTCAAATAAACAGTGAACGTGATTTGAAAAGACAAGAAAAAAACAATAACTGGCTAGCACACGAAGTGTGCTATGATGATAACCATCTGGCAACAGGTTTTAAACAGCTTGGTAGTGCCACCAAAACCGCTAATGGAGAATTAGAGGCTTTTTGCTCCAGCGAAACTATTCTACTACGAGACCAAGCTAGAGTTAATGAGGTGATAAAAGCCACGCGTAAAGCGTTAACCACCAATAACGGAATTTGCTCAGAATACGCTGAAAGACAAAGTGGTCTTTTAGATCTTTACCATAATCTAGAACAAGAAATAGGTAGAGTGGGTGGCAGAGAAGCCATAGGTATCTCCCTTGGATTAGCAGATGAAACGCTGGCTACACGGATAGAAAGAGGTGGCGAACATGATAGATAACCTCGTACGAAACATTGGTGCAGCTGTGCTTGCATTGGGAATAGCGGAGGGAGCAATTGCTGCTAACAATGCAATCGAACCCACAAAGCAAGCTGAGAGCAGGCTTTCGCCTGAATACACAGCCTTTGTAAGATGCATGCGATCTATGGGAGACCCACATCTACAAACTTCATCCGAGACGCCTGAAAAACGTGTTGTAACTGGCATTCGTTACCTTAGGAATACCACACAACCCAATGGCATTTCAATTCGAGCAGAATATTACGAGTCGTTCTCAGATGAGCCCTATTACACGTTACCCACGGGCGAATCCTACTTCGGCGAGTCAGCACATACAAGCCTAATGGTTAAAACACCTGACAAAGGCTACCTAAAACAAGGCGTTTTGATAGAAGACTACTTCGACTCAGAACTAAATTTTTTCCCTGCAACAGAGCGAAAAACACTGAACGGAATCAGAGTATGCCTTGATGAAGCGAAGGATAGTGCGATAATGGTAAACGACACACAAGCTTCCGAAAGAGATAGGTGTGTAACCCCCCACAAACTCAAATTAATCAACGAAAGATTCACCACCTACCTGACCATGGCCTGCCCTGGCGGTAGAACAGATAATGAGGAATGAAAAATGAAACGGTTTTATTTGACGAAAAAGGCACAGCTGGAAGACCAAGAAAGAGAAGAACGAGCAAAAAGTCTTCGGGGAGAAACCTTAAAAGAAACAAAAGAGCGAGAAAGAAGAGAATTGCGAGAAAGAAGAGAATCGCTAGATCGTTTAAATGCTCTAACAAAAGTTTACCTTTTTCCAGGATCCATAGATGAATATGAACGTTTTAGAGGATACAAAGCTGGGAGCGTAATTGTTCTAGATACAGCCTCGCAGAATAAAGGGGTTCGTCTTCGAACAGGAGTCCCTAAATATGCTGAACCCTATGCTGGATTTTGGGCAGGCGTTTATTCGCCACCCAAAGAACCACCGAAGCTTTTACACCGTATCAACAACGATGACACGGACCTTGAAGAGAGACTGCTTAGAGAAGGCATGGAAGCCATCGTAAATGCTTCCCCAGTACGTTGGGAGGGCGATTTGTGTTATGCCTATTACGGCTTGCCTGTGGCTAAGAAAAAACAAGAGGACCCAAAATGACAACCTCTGAATGCTTCGCACAAAGCCTGGTAGACAAACTAAACCAAGGAAGCACCCCAACCGACGTACGATCTGACATAAATACATGGAATCAAGGACGAAGATCCCCTCAAGACTTAAGCAAAGGTATTATTGACCCGACAAAAGCAGTGGGATACGTAAGCCAAGGAGGATTAACTGAAAGCGGCAGGGTGCCTGAACGATATTACCGAGTTTATGTTGCCCAAGCAAGTGGCCTAGTTGGTATTACCGAACTATCTTCATGGCAATACTATGAAGGACTCGCGTCTGAAAGATGGAAAAAATCTGCCTTCATGAACAAGGAGGAAAAATGAGAACCAACCCTAAAACACTTCTAGGATTGTTGTTCGCGGTGCAAACCATGACTGGCTGCAAACCTGAAAGCCCACCCATCTTACCCGCTGCTCGTGCTTACACACAGTGCTTGATAGAAAAAGGAGAAGCGACAGAATTGACAACCGGAACTGGGGCTGAAGAAAAAATGATTGGAAAATGCTATCAAGTCGATCTTAGGCCGGATCCTGACACCCAGCTTACAGCCAGCTACACCGACTACTCACCAAGCGGAATAGGCCCTGAAGACACACTAGAAATAGTGAAAACACGATTTAACACGGGCTGCGGCACAGTTGGAAACGACATCTTTAGAGACCCAGGATTGAATGGATATCCTGTTTATTCCACAACCGTTAAAACAGATGAAGGCAGGCCAGAAGATGCTGAATCTTATGAGACCTATCATCTTGCAGATATAGGAGACGCGTTCTTAGTGAGCCCCTCAAACAGTATCGTTAATCCCTGTGGGGAATACTCACTTGGACACGATAACGACCTTAACCCTGATGCTGCTGTACGGGCGACGCGCACATTGGAAGAACAAATGGGGTATGTCTGCGCTGCCCTAAAAAAGGAATAAACACTCAATTCGACTAGAAACCTCTACCCTAAAAGATTCAACCCTGCACAAAAAGCATATAAACCACGACTGATCTCAACGAAGAATGACGTTCTTAAGCATTCAAGAAGCCATAACCCGAGGCAGTGGAAAAGTAGCTGTACGAGGCTGGGTCTATCGAGAAAGGGGAAGCAACCAACTCAAGTTTATTGTTCTTAGAGACTCTACTAATATTATACAGTGCGTTTTGGAACGAGGAAGGTTTGAAAAGGAATGGAGTGAAATCGACAAGATCCAGGTTGAAGCCTCCATGGAAATGGAAGGTGTAATTAAAGAAGATAAGCGAGCACCCAGTGGATATGAAATCAGTGTGGAATCGTTTAAGGTTGTTGGAGGCTCGGATACTTTTCCTATTACTAAGGATCAAAGCCCTGAATTTTTACTGGATGTACGGCACTTAGCGATACGAAGCCGAAGATATTCAGCCATTTTCAAAGTGAAGAATACCATCTTGCAAGCCTTTCGTAATTATTACTTAAACGATGGCTACTTTGAATGGACCCCTCCTATTTTCCAGCCGAACCAATGCGAAGGGGGCTCGACACTGTTCGAAGTGAAGTATTACAAAGAAAAACTCTTTATGACTCAAAGTTGGCAACTCTATGGGGAATCCGGCATCTTTGGCCTTGAAAAGCTGTTTACAATCAGCCCTTGTTTTAGAGCTGAGAAAAGCAAGACCTCAAGACATTTAAGCGAATTCTGGATGGCTGAGATGGAGGCTGCCTGGATGCAACTACCTCAACTGATTGAAAGCGTTGAAGGATGCCTTGCATTCATTGTCAAAGAAGTTGTTGAAAAAAACGAAGAGGAATTGAAGTTGCTTGGACAAGATGTAGATAAACTACGCAAGATTACTGTACCCTTCCCTCGAATCACCTACAAAGATGCTCTGAAGTTACTAAAAGAAAAAGAAAATGTGGAAGTTCCCTTCGGTAAAGATTTAAGGACAGTGGAAGAAGACTTGATTGTCAAACACTTTGACAAACCCGTTATTGTCACCAACTACCCCAAAGCGATCATGGCTTTTTACAAGCCTGCTGATCCAAAAGATCCTGAAACGGCACTGTGCTTGGATGTTCTTGCACCGGAAGGCTACGGAGAGATTGTTGGAGGAAGCCAACGAGACATAGACATTGAATCATTGAAAAAGGCATTAATTGATATGGGAGAAAAACCAGAACATTATGAATGGTACTTTGACTCTCGACGCTATGGCAGTGTACCTCATTCGGGATATGGAATGGGTGTTGAGCGGGTTGTAGCCTGGCTTTGCAAACTCGACAACATCAAAGACGCCATACCTTTCCCGCGAACCATGCTGCGATGGAAGCCTTGAGTTTAAGAGATTTAAGTTTAATTCTTTTTTAGTTTACGTATTTTTTAGGCATACCTTTTTATAAAACCCTCTCTTAAGACCCCTAGGATGTTTACTTCAAGTCCTAAATTAATACTTTATCCTAAACGATTATAAAAGTCGAAAACAGCGTTCAGAGAGGCTAAAAATGGTGAATATCACGGTACGAAAGGGAAGCATCACCCTCTTAAATGTGGATGCGGTTGTGAATCCGGCAAATAGCTATGGCTTTATGGGTGGCGGAGTAGCTTGGGTCATCAAGAATGTTGGAGGACAGATCATTGAAGACGAGGCCATTGCCCAAGCCCGATTTCACATTGGCCAGGCTGTTTTAACCAGTGGAGGCGAATTGATTGCACGGCAAGTGATTCACAGCCCTACTATGGAAGAACCTGCTGAAAAGACGAATGTAGTGAACATTCAACAAGCTGTTCAAGCCGCGTTGGAACTCGCCGACCAAAGTGAGTTTACCAAGATTGCCTTTCCCGGCATGGGAACGGGCGTAGGTGGTGTAAGTAAGAAGGAAGCTGCACAAACCATGGTCAAGACCATTAAGGCCTTCCCCGCGCATTTTCTAAGAGAAGTGATCCTCGTTGGAAAGGAAGATGAGATGGTCAAGGCGTTTGAAGAAGCACTAAAAAATTAACGCCATTTTAATACGCTCAATCCATGGTGACCGAAAAAATAAAACATCGGGATAAGCCAAAGATTATTCGCTAATGTATAAATCACACTTGGTAAAGCTACAACTGGGTTAAATAAGGTAAGCGCCACCACCGTAGACAAGGTGAAATTCTTATAGGTCGATACAATCGAGTAAGTGACTCCTTCTTTCCAAGAGGGGGCAAAAGCCCAACTAATGATAAATGTGCCTAGAATCATCACACTTGCTATCAAGAAAAGCAAAAAAGCGTCAAAAGACATGATCTCTTTACCCATCGGAGAAGTAACTGCCCAAATGATGGCCACCAGCACAGGCAAGGAAAGCATATTCCCTAACTTACTTACAGAACTAACAAAACGATTCGCTAATTGAGCTGCGAAAAAGGGCAGAATCACTAGCTTAAGCATGAGCCATACCATACTTAGAAAATTAATCTCTACCTTGGCTCCGACAAAAACAAATATCAAGAAAGGAGTGAGGAAGGGACTCAATAGGTTACTCACGCTAGCAAAGGCCAATGCTTCTGCCGGCTTACCCTTTGCCAAGACCGATAAAAAAACAGAAGACAACCCTGCTGGAGCGACTGCCACAATGATTAACCCTAAGAATAAATCATTTGAAAGCGAAGAAAATAAACTAAAAAACTTGAAAGCCATTATGGCAATTAAAGCCGTTAACACATGGATGATGCATAAAATGATTTCTACATGTCTTATATCTTTAAGATAACGAACCACTTCTCGCCAATTGATTTTTAAGCAACTCACAAACATAAGCAGCATGAGAAGATACTGGGCATAAGGCTTAAGGAATAATCCTGGTCCGGGAATGAGCAAACCCAGAACAATGGAAATTAAGATAATCAAGCCAAAATGATTTTTTATATCCATACACCCGCCCAAAATACTCCAGTATATAAAAATTCCTAAACCCCTAAAATTTCATCCACCATTTTCTTCAATTTGGCTTCGTACTCATACTTCTTCTCGCCTTCATCTTTTTCTATGGAAAGGGTTTTCATCAACTGCTTGATGAAGGGTTCTTCTTGATCTTTGAAGGAAATCTTGATTTGCCCCAGGTGTTCCTTGATTAAGGCGTCTTCCAAGTCATCAGCTGTAGAGATGTCAATTTTTACCTCTTCAAATTCTTCGCTGATTAATTTAGACGTGCTGCGCATGACGAAAAAGGCACCTTTCTGGTAGATGGAAGCAAATAAGTCTCTGAAGTTGATGTCAAAGGGCTTGCCTGTTCTAAGGCGGCCTTCCATACGGATTAACACAATGGAGTCTGTGAACTCCTGCTTGGAGATCTTATCCTTCAAAATGTCTTCAACTTCTGCCACAGACTTACGATGCGCATCAATGTACATCTTAACCACTGTCTTTACCTGTACGGGCTGATACTGGGCAAAACTATCCTCAAAAATGTAGAAACCACCGCGCTCGAGCTTTTCCATTTCTGAAAAATTTGCGGGGAATAAAGGCCCTGGATAGACCACATTACGGTAACCTTCTAGAGAGAGGTTCTTCACAATATGCACATGACCCCCTGCATAATAATCAAACCCTTTGGGTAATAAACTGATGGGGTTGGACTCCATCTGCTCCAATTCTTTTGGCTTGAGCTCGGTAAGAGCGGTGTGAAACATAAAGATTTTGAAGCCGGGCTCTACTTCTAAGGGAGTCAAATTGAGGTCATCAAAATAATGCTTTTCAAGCCCCCCCTTCTTTCCCGGCATGCCTGTGATCTTAACCTTGGTCTTTGGATCCACAGTGAACTTCAAATTGATCTGATTATCGGCTGTTTCTCCACGCGCCACATTGATCAATAGCCCTGCTTCTTCCAAGACATCCAACATGGTTCTGCCTGAAGGAGAAAAGTCATGGCTGCCCGGGATGCAATAAACAGGAATACCTGCTTCTTTTATGCGCTTGAGCTGGATGACTGTACCCCGCAAGTGATCAATGCCTGGCAAGGCTGTGTTGAACAGATCGCCTGAGATTAATAAGAAATCGATCTGTTTTGCCATGCAGATCTCAATCGCCTTTGTAAAGGCAAGAACAGTAAGGTCTTTTAGCTTGGGATCTCGCCAAGCACCGATATGAACGTCAGACATGTGTGCGAAACGGACCATGACGACGAGAAAAGAAAACGGGTTTATATGGGTTGTTAAAAAAATGTGGAAAGAAAAAATAGCGGGGAGTGGATTTGAACCACTGACCTTCGGGTTATGAGCCCGACGAGCACTCCTAGCTGCTCCACCCCGCTATACGACGAACAAAACCTACATGATTTATAAATCTTCCCTTGAACATTCTTTTCTATATAGTCTATTTAAATTCTCTCGACGATACTTAGTAGTTACTCTTAAGTGACTATGTATCGAAACATTTATATACTTGAAAATCTTAGAATAAGACATGATCAAATACCTCTTAGCTGTGATGATGAGCGGCCTTCTCATGGGAGGCGGTGCCGTTGTAGCCAGTGGACAAGCTGGGCATGTACTCCCTCTGCACTTGTTTGACAGCTACATTGGCGGAACAAAAGGAATTGATATCCCTCTTCCCCAAGACAAAAACATGAAAATTGTCAAATTTAATATTGCCCAGTTCTACAAAGACGTCTTGAAAATCAGCGATAGCCCCGATACCATTACTCAATGCCGCGAACAGCAAGAACAAGACTTCCATGCGTGCGTCGAGAGCAAAATGACTGCCCAACAGAAGATCCACTATCAACAGCAAATGCGGCAGATGCGAGATGCCATTGAACTCTTTGACAAACACGGCGGACAACTCAAAGAAATACCCTTTGTGAAGGACTTGATGGCAGAGGAATAGAACGGTTTACTTCGCGCCTCTACGTTTACGCTTCTCTTTTTTCATACGCTTACGCTGCCATTTCCAGCGCATCTGGCCTTTTTTCTTCCAACGACGACTACTGCGTTTCATCTAGCCTGAAAGGGAAAGGAGGGCTTTAAATAGTTAGCGGTTATTTATCTCGAGTATTCTCTTAACCTCATCTATTCGTTCTGGGTTTAAACTGATCTGTAAACCATAACTTGTGGATTTTTTCAGGATCAAGCCTATTTTGATTAATTCCTCAGTCACTTTTTTTGCTTCTCCTAAAACATGGCTGGGAAGGCCTGACATCACCCGCTCAAAGGCTGTATGCTTTCCTCCAATAACTCGGTGACGAAAAAGCTTACGAAGAATGACGACTTTGAGTTCCATTCTACATGGAACGGGTTCTTGTATTTATAGTATTATACGAAAATGTGCATTTCAAATTGCAAATATTTAAATATAGCCTTTTCTTTCTATTACCTATGGAAAAAAGCTCTTTCCAACTTGTCTTTGGCAGCTCCCCTACCATAAAGGTAATTGATTTTCTTATTGAACACCAAGAGTTTGACTATAGCCTCACTGACATCGCCAAACAATCTGATATAGCCTGGAGCACCTTACACCAGTTTTGGCCCGACTTTGTTCGTTCGAGCATGGTACAGAAAACCCGCAAAATTGGACGAGCGGAACTCTACAAACTCAACCTACAAAATCCTCTTGTAAAAAAGATACTAGAGATGGATTGGCTGATTACGAAACACTACGCCCAGATTGAGCTCCAGAAACAGAAAATAAAAGTGAAAAACTAACTATTTATCCACGAAGAGCAAGTGCTTTTCCTCACCCATCAACTCCTTTAAAACACGCTTAACAATCGTTTTTTCTGGATCGGGCATGAGTTTTACTCGCTCTTTGATGTCTGCAAAGGACTTGAATTCACCTTCCTTGCGCTGCTCTAAGATCTCCCACATGTGCTTCTTTCCAACACCGGGGAGGAGTTCTAAGATGTGCATGCGCGTGCTAAGAGGTTGAGCGCGGTTGATGAAAGCGACAAACCTAGGTTCTTGCTTTTCTACAAGCTGCTTTACCACGTGCTCTAACTCAGCCTTCCCTGTCTCGGTTAATTTATCGTAAGGCATCTTGCCATTTACATGATGAACCTTATCCCGCTTACCTTCCCCAATGTATACATCCTCATACGGCTGCAAGAAAATGCCTTTCTTAGGGACGAGCTCTAAAATTGTGAAATTTTCCTTTCCCATTGCTTGCGCGATTGCTGTCTTTAAATGAATGGGACGTCGGTCAAATGAATAGCCGTTAGGCAAGAAATCCAGCACTATCGCTTCTTCTTCTTTTTTCATCATGGTACAGCCCCTTAACCCTATTTGATTTCAAGGGAGATATATAAAGGTTTTGTGTAGAAAGGCTCTGTAGAAAGTCGTAAGACATAAGAACCCGAGCAGCTGGTAAGCTGCTCGG
>ERZ1292623.540-Hain-H51-01um-R1-540-length-40820-cov-21_pt1 | contig 40820 bp, 57 predicted proteins | sample MGYA00564398_ERZ1292623 | MGnify/ENA primary metagenome ERZ1292623 (study PRJEB36523, sample SAMEA6512633) | groundwater metagenome | collected 2019-01-07 | study: AquaDiva: Metagenomics assemblies of 32 groundwater samples
GAAATCCGGTCCCGACTCCACCGCCTCCACCTCCACCAGCCTGCAAGGCGTTGATCGCCGTTTCTAATACGACTGAATTATTGTTGAACGCGGCTACGTAAGCCACCATCCCGGCAGAGAATCTAGTGAGTGTTATCGCCATCTTATACCCCTTTACTTCTTTTCAATGTCTTGGTATAATAAACTACGATAACGCTCAAATCTCCCCCCAGGAGAGAATCGATGCCAGCCCGTCTTTTGATCCCTGAGCAGGTTACGGATCTCTGTCAACGGTATCAAGCAGGTGAGCGCGTCGTGGACTTGGCGACCAACTTCCATATCAGCGTGCGCAATGTCGAACGCTGGCTGCATGTGAATAAGATCACGCGCCGCCGACCAGCGAATCACCGTATGAGCGGCATGCAGATTGAGGAGATGTGCCATCTGTATCTCACGGGAGAATCGGGGGCGAGTCTTGGCCGCGCCTTTGGCATCTCTACGCCTGCCGTGTTCGGTTTCTTGGAGCGTCGGCACATTGAGCTTCGTCATGATCTCGGTGGTCCTCGTCGCTATACGTGCGATCATCGCTTCTTCCAAACAATTGATACCGAATCTAAAGCCTATTGGCTTGGGTTCTTGGCTGCCGACGGCACCGTTACAAATCGTGATGTGCACTTGCAATTGGCCGCCTGCGATACCGAACATGTTTCCCGCTTTCGTGACGCACTACAGGCGACCCATCCGATACGTCCGGTCAACAACCATGGATATCCGGCTACGATCATGACTATTTCTTCGCAGGAAATGATCCATGATTTAGCCAATCATAACGTCGTTCCACGGAAAACCCATATCTTGCGACTCCCAACCCTTTCTCCTGAGATGCTGCGCCACTACCTGCGTGGATACATCGACGGCGATGGCACATTTACCCGTAGCAGAATCCGGCGAAAGGATCGCCCCGGGCTTCAGTATCAGGTTCATTCGCGTTTCAGCCTGCCAGGCAATGTGACTTTTCTCGTCCAAGTTCAGCAAATGCTAATGCGCTTTTGTGGCGTCAGCGCGACGAAGATTTTTCTGCAACGTGCCCACTTCAGCCAGAATATTGGCATCTTGGCCTATGGCGGTACTCGTCAAGTCCGCACCATCTTTGATTGGCTCTACCATGATGCCACCGTTTGGTTGCCACGGAAGCGCGAACGATTTGAGGCTCCGGTCCAAGATGCAAAACCTCGAGATATCCAAGCCAATTTCCCTTTTGATTTCTTCCCTCAGCATCGCCGTCGCCGACCTAATTGACCCCCATGTTCGGAATATTGTCCGGCCCGCCATATCCTACCGTCATGCCTGGCCGCGCCGAGTACACCGTGCTCTGCAAGGTAAACGAGACTGACAAGTCGAGCCCGGCATCCAGCGCCGTGCTTCCGGTCGGCAACACGAAGCTCGGAAGGCTGAAAGGCGTCCACATCTGGCTCGTCGAATTGACGCTGTTCGGTCCGGCCCATGATTGATCGACCGTGTCCCGGTACTGCCAGTTGTAATCGTACTTGCCCATCTTCGAAGGGTAGCCGTTGAAGATCACGCTGTTCGTGGAGAATACGTTGTTGACGATCTTGAGCGTTGCCGGGCCGAAGCCCGTATTGAAGTTGTGGATGAACGCCGCCGTGCCACCGGCCACGTCATTGTGGTAGATCCACATGTCGATCACGGAATCCTCGTATACACTGCCAAGGACGCCGAGGAAGAAGTGCTCGCCGGTGGACTGGGGGATGTAGAGCTTGTTCCGGAAGATGTAGACCGTGCCGCTCTTCTCCATGTTGTTTGTGCGAATCTGATACTGCCCAGGGCTCGTGAAGGTGTTGTCAAAGATCCGGTAGTTGGTGTCCGGCCCGAAGAAGTAGATGTGCTGAGCGAAATGGGCGTGCATGACGTTCGCGTTGACCGTGGTGTCGGTATGCTCGTTGGTATTCAAGCCTTGCGCGCCACCATACATCGTGTTTCCGGTAATCTGGTTGCCCGTCGGGATGGCCCCAGTTCCGTCGCTATGGAGCCCCACGTCCCGGTCATCTTCGCCGCCCTCGCCGCTGACCAGGAACTTATCGAGGTTGTAGAGGTGCCGCTGGTGCTTTCGACTAGGCCAGAGTTCGCCGAGCGGGGAAAGGACTGGAAGGAATTGACCGATCCCGACGGACCGCATCTCCATGTAGTTGTTGCGGATGATGTTGTTGACGGCATTCCCTGAGAAGCGCACGCGCATATTGCCGTGCAGGAGCGTGCACTGCTCGACGATGTTGCTTGCCGCCTGGTTCGAGGATGAAGAGCTCATTCCGTAGATCAAGACGGCGTTGCGCGCGCCCCTCATCCCGAGTGTGCGAATCGTAATGTAGCTCTTATTCTTGATCGTGATGGCTGCACCATTGGCGCTCGCATTCTTGGTCGTCGGCCCCGGAGAGACGCGCACGTTCCGTGAAGCGGGGTTGTCCCCATTCCGGAAGCGCAGATAGGCAATCCCGCCGGTATATCCGAAGAGCGCCTCGATGCCATCCCAGAATCCGACGATGTCTGAGCCACCATAGGGGCGGACTGTTTGGGTCGCAGAAAATGCCAAGACTCCTTTGCCGTTCGTCACAGGATAGCCGCCATTGCCGCCAAAGATGTCGGTGGTCGCGCCGTCCATCCACTTGTCCGCGATGCGCCACACCTCTTTGTCGGTATCGACGACCATCATCCACGGAGCATAGGCCAATCCAGTCTTTTTCCATACCCCAGCGCCGACTTCCGGAGCGAGGACCCATCCCGTCGTGGCATCGCTGCCATCGATGATGGCCAGTGGGTTCCCGGCGCTGTCCACTTCCCCGACGAAGACGATGCGCTGGCTGGCTGTGCCTGACGTGATCATGTTCACGCGCTCGTAATACGTGCCAGCCTTGATGAACACCGAATTTCCAGGGACGACGACGTTTGCCGCACGCTGGATCGTGCGGAAGATCGAGCCCGCAACCGCTGGATTGGCATCGTCGCCGTCCGGTCCAACGAAATACGTGAAGCCTGGAGGAGGCTCAGTCGGTGGCGCCGATACGGCAGAGACTGCCGACACAGCAGATACAGATGAGACGGCAGAAACGCCCGATACAGCCGAGGGGACTGGCGGAGCCGATACCGGCGGAGGAGGGGTTGCCGAGACTGGCGGCGCTGACGCGGCCGACGCCGGAGCCGAAACGGCTGAAGCCAATGGGGGAGGCGTCACAGGAGGAGCCGAGACAGCCGACACTGTCGAAGTCGTCGCCGCAGGGATCACGACTCCGCTTGCACCGTAAAGCAAGATCAACGTCCCGTTTGCGAAGCAAAGTCCAAGAGCTTCCAAAGGCGTGAAGTCAAATCCGCCACTGGTTGCCGATGCGAGCCCGCCGAGCGTGATCGGGCAGATATGCCACCCGATGGTCGTCATCGAGGTTACCACGCCAGTAGACACGACCATCGTGTATTGCTGCACATCCCCTGTGCCGCGCTTGCTCAATCCCACGATCTCCAGCCGCCCCGTGGCCGATCGACGGAGGTCTACCGGCGTTCCTGGCAGCGCGTAGAGCAATTCATGGTTATTGTCCGCTACCGGGATGGCTGAGAGAATGGCAGCGGAGAGGATGACGTCCGCGACCGGCATCAGCACCGCATTCGTGCCGAATGCGAGCAGACGGATCGGGCTGATGAGTTCGCCGTGGTAGACGTTCTCGACAGACGCGGCACGTTCAGCGAAGTAAATTCTTAAAAGATCTCTAGCGATGAGGATCTCCTTCGTTAATCAGATGTGATGCCCATGCCAGATGGAGAGGTTCGTCGCCATCCTCCATGGTAGAATACGCCATATTCCCATCGCATCGATTCACCACGGGCATCTATTGCGCTGATCCTCAGTAGAATGACTCGATCATCAGCTACGCTAATTATCACCTGAGTCGTGGGAGCGGCGACCGATACAACGGTCGCCCACGTTTCGCCGCTATCCGTGCTCTGGTACAACCGATACGTTTCTGCCCCTGCTACTGGGTCCCAAGCCAAGGTCAATTCGGCAGAAGAGGCAAGACTGACCATAAAGCCCACCATGATCATCATCGACATCGCCACGAGATTTACGAGAAAAGACATCACATCTCCTTACACGCCTTGCGGCAATTTTATGCAAGACACGCGCAAGATCGGGATCTGTTCCCTGGCAAAAGTCTTGCTCAGGGATTGTATCCAGAACTTTGTTCCTCCATAGATCGGAAGCTGCACGATATCCCCGACCTCTAATTCAAGATCGTTGAGGATCTCGAATTCGCGCGGACTTGCTTGAGCCACCTCCCAGAGCAATTCAAGTTTCGCCAGCTCCAAGAGTTCTTCCATCGTGTTGATGAAGTCATTCCTGATCACTTTCTGGTGAATGAGATAATCTGGCAGCCCGCTCTGCGTCACGACCGAACTGATTTCTTTGAAGACGGGGATCAGCGCGGTCCCTTGGATCTCATAGACACCAGATGACGTGGTGCCGAAGAGCAAAAAGAGTTCTGCAAGCAATGCCGCCTCGATGATCTTGCCGATTGGGAACGTGAAACCAGGCGGCACGGTTGCCCCTGTCCCGGTGGCTGGGGCCACTTGTACCGGAATGGGAGCAGCCGAATCTGGCAACGCCGCATACGCCGCGAGCGTCACGATGATCATGATCACCATCGTTGCGACGAACTGCGTCATATCCACGCTGATCTGCCCCTCGAAGTCGCTGAGTTGCTGATAGCTCTCGTCGCCGAGTGGGGCAAACAGTGAATCGTTGACACTCGTCAGAATGACCAAAATCGTGTCTTTCGCCCGCACGCTCAAGTCCCGGCTCCATGGAACTTTGACCGTATGCGTGGGACGCCAGAATCCCACTGGAATCGTCGCTCGCCCCAATGTCTGATGAAGCTGTTCCACTTCCGTGATGTTCTTGTCGAGCCCCGTGACGCTCACACTATTGTATGCCTCGATCTCCGCTTGCTGCGCGATGAGCGAGAAGATCAAGTCCAGCGTCTGGTAGGTCTTGTCGGGCGCTCTGCGGATGTCCCGAGAATAGCTGCGCAGGACTCCGGCCCCGTCGAAGTCGCTCACCTGCCCGACCGTCTCCAGGAGTTTGTCGATGGCCTCCAGCGGGGTCATTTCCACGATGCTATTGCTCTTGAATTGCGTCACCTTGCCCAAGCTGGCAGGGAATCGAGCGAATTCGGTTGCCGAGAGCGACATTTCACGCGCCGCCACGTCGCTGCAGATCGTTCCGTAGTCAGTACCGGCCCCATACGTCTGGCTAATGAACGATTGCTTGAGATAGCGTGGCGTTGCCCGCCGTGAATAGGCGACTAGCTGCGCGTCATACTTGAGCGTCTCTCTGTTCTGCACGAATCCTACCTGCCCCCTGATGTGTCCAGTGAACGTCGTCACCCAATCGGCGGTGGCCAACGTCAAATCTCCTTCGAGCACCTGAACCAATTGCCCGATCTGCATGAACTTCGCATCGGTCCCTGCATCAGGATCAAAGCGGTTCGTGTAATCCACGAGGCTGAAACTCACGCGGGCCGCACGCTTATCTCCAGGTTCCTCCCACGTCAAGCCATCCTCAACCGATGCCGTCACGTCGCGATAGAATGCCGCATGCGTGGTAGCTGTCGCCGTGCCAGCCACGATCGCAGCCAACGTCGGGGCTCCCGAGCTGAGGAGATCCCAGAGATCCACGCGGTATCGAAACTGGCGGACTGATGATTGTAACAGCGTTTTTACGCTCTCAGTAACCGTTCTCATCAAGATATCTTATCTATGATCCTAAACGTGGCAGTCACCGCATCATGTACGAATCCATCCGAAGCCTTCGTCAGCGAGTCGAGCTGAATCGTATTCTGCCCGCCTACTTCCAGATTTGTAAAAAGGATGCGATAGTCGTGATTGTTCAAGTCCTTCGGTTTCCAGGAAATGTAGCCTGCCGAAGCGACGTCCGGCACGTTGAAGAAATAGTTGTAGAGTTGTGAAAAGAACGTCCACGTCATCGCGATCCTGTCTCCGCCTCCCATCCATGTCAGCTTGACTTCCAGATCGGTGATGTCACCCACGAACTGGACATTCGCCGTTTTTTGTAGCGTTCGTTGTGCCGCATATAACGGCCGGGTCAATGCTTCGGCCTGCATGTTCGTCCACAATTGCGGATTCAACTCGAATACCAACGGCGAAGCCAACGCCGACGTAGGATAACTCAATTCCTGCGGTGTCCCGGCGCCCACGGCATCAGATTGCAGCGCAGGTCGCCCAGGAAGGATGGTTGCCGCCGTGGTGATTGTCGTGGCGCTGAATGCCACGCTGAGCCCTGTCGAGACCGTGAAGGTATTGCTGGCATTGAGGATGGTCATGGGATCGACTCCATAGGCGGCCCCGTATGCCGTCGTGCTTGAAAGGATCACTGAGAACGACGAAAACCAGATCGTTGGTATGACAGCCACGCCAGAGGCAGCGCTGGTCCAATTGAGCCGGAACGTTCCGATACCCGTGGCATCGGTGCGGGTCTGTACTGGAGCAGGAGCGCTAAAGAGTCCGGCTGATGCGCTGCCATAGGAAAGGAAGACCGTTGGTGAGAGCGCCGGGTTAATTTCGATCCCGGCATAGAGCGCAAAGGTGGTGGTTCCCTCGGCATGGACCGCCGACAACGGGACTGCGGCGAAGGCCGACGCTGGGCGTCCGGGATGGCACAGGTTCTGCGTGACGTACCGCGTAAAGGTGTCCCCGTCTGGCGACAGCAGGACGACTGCCTGGCGCATCTGGTCAAACGTGGCGTATCCCTTGTGTCCCTCTGGGGCCGGAGAGGGAAAAGACACGCTTGGATGTGGCCGATAGCCATGGTCGGTCATGATGGTCTCGACCCCTTCGACCACGATTTCCTGGCGACCGGAATCGTAGAGGAACGTCACCGCCACGAGGGGCGACGTCTCGTCAGGCGTTTGCCAGCAGATGGCCATCCCACGGTTGACGCTCATCGGGCATAACGCCATGGCATGGCCCAGGCGCAACCTCCGCGAACCACGCCACGCTTTCGTATTGCGATCGACGACTGATAGGAAGGACTCATGGTACAGGTCTTCGTAGAGGAAGATCGACGCATCGCCGAACGTCAGCATGTTGGGCGTGATCTCTTGGCCCGCGCTCGGCGTCAGGTTCTCGATGTAGCCGCCGAAATCCGAGAAGATCAAGCTGTGGACCGTGACGGAATACGGCGTATTCACGGTCATGCTCGTCACGTCATCCGTCGCCACCTGCCAGGCGCTGCTCATCCCAACGCCATACGTTGAAGGTTCCGCTTCGACCGTCTTGTAGAGGTCCCAGAGGCACTGCCGCAGTTCGCCCGTGTTCGGATCACGACAGAGGCCGTAGGTGTACGGAATCCCTGAAGTCGCAGCGACGCCAGAAAGGAAACTCGTGCCCTTCGCGTTCAGAGCTCCGCTGGGGCTCAGCGTAGCCGCGTCGTAGCCGACGAATGCGATGTCGGAGGTCGGTCCCGTCAGACTCAGCAAATCGAGCGCGGTACTCACGCCGGAGCCGGTGATGCCGAACAGGCGAATGATCTTCCCACGGCAGACAACCACCGCGTCATAGGCGCGATCATAGGACAACGACGCGAACGCCGTGCCGAAGAGCTGCGTCCCGAGCGCGCTCCACGTCCCGCCGCTCAAGGCGGCATCATAGGCAGATAATTGCCCTCCATGCGTATCGAGGATCAGCATCGCCATGCTCAGCCCTCCAGGTCGCTGACTTCGACGGTGACGACTTCGGTGAGTCCAGCGGGAGGCTTGTGCGGACCAACGTAGGTGATGGTCGCGACGCCGGAGTTGTTCGTGAGGCTATACGCACTATTCAGTGCTCCACCGGACGTGCTCGCCGAGAGCGTCCAACGGACCAAATACTGACTGATTACCGACGCGAATCCGTCTCGTACGAGCGTGCTGATCACCGTCGGCGTCAATTCCTTCAAGACCGTGGCTCCGACCAATTGTGGAGCGGCGACGCTGACTGGAGCCCTCGCTAGCCGGCACGTGTAGAAGGTGCTGTTCGACGGGTAGCGACCAGTCGCATAGATGAGTCTGTTTTGTGGATCCCACGCGGCAACGTGTGCCGATCCCGGCAAGGTCTCTTCGAATGTCAATGTCCATGCACTCGTCGTGGTATCGAAGACGCGGATGATCGCGGGCTTCGTCTCATCGGCTAACGCTCCGATGGCCTGCATGAAGAGCACGGCGACCGTTTTTGAATCGATGAACAGGATATCGCGTGGATGCTGCCATGATGCGCTGCTGATCGAACTGTATCGCAGTGTACTGGCCGGTTGCTCGATGATTTGCGTATACACCCCGCTCGTCGGCACTCTCTTCAAGGCATAGGCCAGATTAAAACTCGGTCTCAGCACGCCGACATACTGCGTTCCAGAGAGAATGCCGAGCGATGCCAAGACCTCCCCCGTCTTGATGTCCTGCGGCCACGCGGCGTTGACCTTATAATAGTTGCTGGCTGATATGGCCGACACGATCAAGGCATCGCCTGGCGTCGCCAATCCAGCCCATCGGTGATCCGGCGCCCATCCGATCGTGCCCCCGTCGGTCCCTGCAATCCATGGCGCAGTCGTCGCCAATGACGTGATGGGCACGATCCCCGCGTCACTTTGCCACGCGAGTCGCGTCCCGTCTCGCCAGATGCGCGCGAACGCGCTGTAGAGCGTCACGACGCCCCAAGGGGAAGCGGTGCTGATCTCGGCGTCGTTCGAGCTGTTGATGAAAAAGCCGATCAGCATCTTGGCTTCCGTGCTATAAAACAACCGCAAGAGCTGAAGAGCCGATGCAGTCCCACCGTAATAGATTCCGAACGTGGGATAGATTAGGGTCGTCGCCACATGACTTTCGATCAATTGGAGCGCCACGGATATTCCTTTTAGGCGACGACGATTGCGCTCACGCGCACGACATCTCCAGCCAGCAGCCCCTGCGTCGGGGCGATGAGGTGCGCGATGCCGTTGACGTTCGCGAAACGCACGATCGTCGGCATCAGGCGCCATACGGTGCCGCCCATGATCGTATCGAAGGTGAAATCGGCGATCGCTGATAGGCTGAGACCTCCAGCGGTCCCCAACGTCATATCGCCCAATCGGATCAAGGAAGCGGGCGAGACTTCCACGTCCAGCGCGACGACGTCAGAACCTGAGCCCCTATACTCGATGAGCATCGAGCTCCCTGAAACGGTTGGATAGCACCGTATGGTTCTCGTGATCGCCGCGTTCGCGCCGAAAGCCATGATGGTCTCCCGTCTTATCTTGATGCCGCGATCATTTCGGTCGTGATGGAATATCCTCTGGCACCTTGAGCAACCGCCGTGCTCATCGGGAGCCCCGCCTGTTTCAGGATCGCCTGTTCGATTCGGAAGAGGATGTCGTTCGTAGGGCGAAGGGCCATCGTCAAGTCTTTGCTGATGCTCTCGATGGCGATGTTGGTTTCCCCTGCGATGAGTCCGCGTGTTCGTTCAATGGATTGGATGTTTTCCTGTATGTTTTCCCCGAGCGATTCGACCTCAGCCTTCTGCTTGTCGAACAGCCCGCCGATGGCAACGAGTGCAACGCCGACGAGGCCAGATGCTAATGGCCCTAATTGCTTCAGCGCCTCGGAGAATGATCGTGAAATTTCTTCCAATAGTGGCTTGAGGGAACTTTGGATGATGTCTTTTCCTAACTTCTTCAGCATTTCTCCGAACTTTGCGCCTTCGCCAGCAATGAGCGAGAGGACGCTACTCAAGAACTCTTCGAAGTTCGAGGCCAATCGCCTTCCTAATTCTCGTTCTGGCAATTCTTTCAGAAATCTTGATTCATCTGCCAGGGCAGCTTTCCGCTGTACGATCAAGTCAAGCGTATCCTGCAGTGCATTCATCTGGTTCACGAATGCCAGGACGGTCTGATCGGCGATCTCCTGGGTTTCTGCGGCGGCAACCTTAGACTGGAGTTGCGCGGATAACGATTCTTGTCGGGCGAGCGTCTGCTGTCTCAGATTTTCCAGCAGAATGGCATCCGTTTCGAGGCGTATACGCCCAAGTTCCATCTCTTCGCGCTCAGGCGTCAACGCTTTCCCGCGGATCCCAAGCGTTTTGCGTTCTGATTCGATCTGCGCTTCTTCCCGCATGCGCTGCAAGAGATTGAGTTTTTGCTGCAGGGCGAGGTTTTCCATCTCGGTGGCATGCAACGCGGCAGCGGTCTTGAGTTCCGTCTGCGTCCGACTATCTAATTCATCGGCGACTAGGCGATTGATGCGGAGCTGGGATTCGATCAATCGCACGGCGGAACTCTGCCGACCGAACTGAGACATGGCGATCTTGAGTTCCAGTCGTAATTGCTGTTCTTGGTCGAGGAAGATGCGGCCCTGGGTCGTTGCCAGCGTCCCGATCACTTCTTGTTCAGAGGCTCGCCGCTCCCGCAGTTGGGCCGCTTGCAGGCTGCCACGGGCGACGCCTTCTTGCTCGATCATCCCGATCTGTTTATCGATCTCGGCGATGCGCTGGAGCGAGACGGCGAGATTTCCACGGATGTTGGCCTCGCGCTCGGCCAACGCCACGCGCTCGATCTGTAGGCCGAGAGATTCTTGCTCGGCAGCCAAACCGCGGAGTTCCTGTTGGCGCGCCAATCCTTCAGCCGTCTCTTCTTTGCCCAATTCCTCCAGGAGTTCTTTTTGACGCTTGACGGCTTCCGCGCGATTGATGAGGTTTTCGCGCGTCAACGCTAAGACGCCGAGCTCCATCTGGCGCTGGAGACCTGCCGCGCCGACTTCGTCACCACGAGCCCGCGCCGTCTCGACGAGCACCTGGAGGCGTTGTTGCTCGTTCGACAATTGTTCCTGGCCGATGGTCGTGATGGATTGGACGGCATCGCGTTGCTGTTCAAGTTCCCGCAGGATCTCGCGTCGTGGTCGGCCTGCACCGCCTTGAACTTCCATCGTCGAAGGCGTAGTCGGCCATGGCATTTGCCCGAGGGTGAAACGGATCCCAGTGGCATTAGCCAAGGCGTCCCGCAACGATACAGCCCATTCCCTGACGGAATCCGTCACCGACATGAAGGTATTCTTGACGTCCAGAGCTACGTTCAAGATCCCTGAGATCGTCATCAATACGATCTTCAATGCCTGCGATGCTAAGGTCAAAGTCACCGTGGTGGCCATCCAGATCAGGCCATGTTCTTTGAGGTCCCGTGTGATGGCTTGCAAGAGATCCCGCATACCCTCGAAGTACGGGATGGCCCCGACCCGCAACGTGGCTTCCCATGCCCTGGTCGCTCGGTCTCGCATGACGAAGAGATCGTTTGAGACGAGTTCGATCCCACGTTGCATGGTAGAAAACACAGCCTTAACTACCCCGATAAGCGCTTGTAGGCCAATGATCACCAGCCCGATGATTGGAATCCAGCGGAGGAATGCTGTAATTCCGCCAACACCGAGGGCATTCATCGCGGTCGTCGTGATTCTGAGCAAGCCAGGAATCGCAATGAGGGCGTGGACGAACAGTCCGGCGGCCGTCGTGATGGCAGCCCACGCGGCTTTGCCTGCCGTTCCTACTGCATTCATGCTATTGGTGAAATCAACGTTGGCCTTGATCGATTTCCCGATGCCCTGCAGAAAATCGCTGAAATCTATCCGGAGTTTCCCGAAGATCGAACCAAGATCAAATGCCATGGTCTGTTATACCTTCTTTTCTTGCGTCACGAGTCCTCGCAACTGACTCCATCCTGATTCGTATCGTTCCGCCGCCAGCGATTCCTGCCGCAAGCGTTCCAATCCCGACTGCGCCATCAAGTGTTCATGCATCGAGGTGCGTACATCCTCTTGCAGGTGCGGATATGCGATCACGGGAATCCACGCCAGCAACCTCCGCGCCTGGATCATCGGGATACGATTGTAGAGCTTACAGAACCAGGCGAAATCCAGATTCACCGTGCCATCCCAACCCAGATGAAAGAATTCCAAGACCTCGGCCAACATCGTCGGCAGGTCGATGTGAACGTCGCCGGTCATGTCCGGGTCAGGATGTCGGAGTTTTTTTGCATGGTCGCCTGGCTGATCTCCTGCGCCCACGACATCAACGCCTGGAGTTGCGGGAGCTTCAATTGCTCCATCGCTTCTCGTGGGCACGCTGGGACCAGTTCCTGCAAGCTTTGGATCATCATGTCGTAGGCGTTCCCGTCAACCTCCTCTGCCTTGATCTTCTCGAGGTGCAGGAGGTTGAACACGCTCTTCACGCTGAGCGGGTAGACGTCGTATTCCTTGTCGAGGATCTTCAGCTTGCCGACGGGGCGATCCAATGCATCGAGGTCAAGGTAGTGCACGGCCATAGATGGGACTCCTCTCTGGAAAAGTCATGCAACCAGCGATCAGGCTGTCGTTGCGTAACCTATTGATTACGCTGCCGTTTCATCGCCAAAAACCCCGAGGTCGAACGATCTGGTGGAATCGGGGAACGCGGTAAAATCGACAGTCCAGATGCGCTGGTTCTCGATCGAGAAACTCGTCTCGATCCGTCCAGAAGGAGCGGCTTTGTAGAAGCGGAACTTGTCGTTGCTATTTGAGGAGACTACCCCAGCGATGGCCTTCGTGATCCGCAGGCTGACGGCGTCTGCGCTCAGGAGATCCCTGCCGATGGGGGTATTGATGACGGTCTTCTTCTTGGTCGAAGTAACGGCGTCGATGACGTGTGATGCGCCTGGGACGATCTTGCTCATGAGGAGCAGGTCCGTCTCCGCAAATGGGCAGCGGATGGTCGCCGTCCTTCCCACGACGATCTGTTTCATCGGGGTTAAGCCAAATTGATCGGTTGTGACGTTCACCGTCATCGTATCGACGATCATGGTCACGCCGCCCTTGGTAAATCCAAGGTCAACTTCAGAGCCGGAAGCTCCGAACTCCACGATGCAAGGTCCGAGTTCTAGACTTGCCGGTGTACCTGCCATGTGTTCTCTCCTTTGTTTGCCCTACACCCTGGAACCTTATTTGATGGCTACGCCGTCCAGGGCGGCGATGTCGCCATTTCTCATTATGCACCTACCCGATATGGCTGTTTAAGTAATCTAAATTGCCAGTTCAGCAGCTTTCTGTATAGTTTACGCGAATCTTCATAAAGATCCTGGCTCAGGATCTCCTGGGCGAACAGGATGAACCAATCGCTCGTGATGGCCTGTCCGTCTTGCTCAGCCGCGCTCTGCCAGAGATCTCTCATCTTAGCCGCCACCTGATCGCCGATGGTCTGCTTGGTGCTGTAGACGTTGAACTGGTATGAGGCATCTTGGTAGATCTCGCCAAATGGCGACGTCGTGGCCAGATCGTAGAAGACGATCCACCCTTCAGCAGGCTCATAGCCTGTCAGCTCTGGTTGCTGTTGGGGGAAACTACTGTATATGCGAAAGTTCGTCGCCGCGATAGGACCCAGCAAATCTGTGATCCCAGCAGTATTCTTCAGGTCCCCGAACAATTTCTGCTTGAAGTCCAGTGCGGTTGTTGCCACCCCTACGCCCCCAAGAACTTGTGAAGTTCTGCTTCAAAGGCTCGCTCAAAGACATGCTGGGCCGCAATAGCTTGGAGGGCTGGCCATATAGCCGGATAGGGCGCACTGCGCGACGTGCCAAGCTCCACGAATTTTGCATATTCCATACTCGCGCCGAAACCGGGATAGCCCATCGAGAGTGCCCCTTCTACCTCTGTCTCTTGCGCCTTGGTGACTCCAGCTTGGATGCTATTGCGTAAATTGGCTGTGCGATCAGTCCAGGGCGCATCCCTTTTCGCCGTCGCTTCAGCGGTCAGCATGGCAAACATCATCGCGCGTTCTGCAATCTGCGGCAGCTCCGCCTGCAGGCGTTCCAGGTTGGCGATGAAGTCATCCTGAGGCATGGTTTACTTCCCTCTCACGTTCAAGTATAATGACTCACGCGGCTAGGGTCTGCAGCCCGATAAGCCCGGTCTCCGCCTGGGTTGCCGCGCATTCCCTTTGCGGAGTCCCCATCAACGGCGGAGGTTGATCATGGCTGAAAAGCATTGTTGCCGCTGCAAGCAAACCAAAGACATTTCTGAATTCAACCGTCTGTCGAGTTCGCCAGACGGGCACAGGCTTGACTGCAAGACGTGCATAAAGGCGTATCGCGACGCACACAAAGAGCAGATCCAAGCTTCTATGCGCATCTGCGTGGAACGCAACGGAACTCGCTATAACGCCAACCGCATGGCGAAATATTACGCTTCTGATGGCCACGTCCATCGTCTGCCAGAAATCGAACGGTTCTGGGCTCACGTTCAAAAGTCTGACGAGCCCGCCGCCTGCTGGCTCTGGACGGGTTCCTGCAATCCCGACGGCTATGGGACGTTCCACCGTGAGCCCCACGTCAGCGCACATCGATTCGCCTGGGAATTGGAGAATGGGCCGATCCCTGAAGCCCAACAAGTCTTGCATCATTGCGATGTCCCGAACTGCGTTCGTAATGACGGGATGCTGAGCCATCTCTTCCTCGGGAGTCAACTGGAGAATATCGCAGACCGTGTCCAAAAAGGTAGAAGCGCGAACTGGCGTTTGCCTGATTCCGAAGTTTATGAAATCAGGCACTTAGAACAATTCCTTTCCCAAGAGGAAGTTGCTGAGATATATCACATATCTTGCAAGCAAGTTCGCTCTATTTGGAAGCGGCGTCGCTACGATTATATCCCATAATAGGTACTTCACATACCCATTATCAGTGTCACGACAGCACTATCCCCACTAGAATTCGCAAAATGCAAAGATCCCCCCCCGCTCATGCCGGAGCCTGCCCACACGAACAGGTCTTTGAACTGCATGCCGGTGGAGGCGGTCGAGACGCCGCAGGTCCCGGCCACGCTGGCGATATGGATGCCCGGATTGATGCGAATCAGGCTGTTGGCCGTGACGTAGATGACGCCAGGGATGGAGATGCTCGCGAGCGAGACGACGAATTCGCTGACGCCGTTTATCAGGATGATCTTATGCGTGACGTACTGCGAGACGGCGATGGTGGGCGCGAAGGTGCGGTTTTCGATGTTCGTGCCGGACGTGTCCTGGATGTAGATCGCGCCGGAAATGGCAGCGCTGGCCATGGGTAAAGCCCTCCTGACAACAACCAAGCAGGTTGTGCCAGCGGCCCTCCCCTGGGCGCTGATCTACCGTGGCGGTCGATGAAATCTCATCAAACCGGTATTATACCTGAGATTTCTTTTCGCTGCCAAGCGAAAAAAGTTTGGTGTTCAGTTTCCGTTTCTTCCTGTAAGATGGCCAGCGCGACGAAGCAATATCCAAGCAAGTCTTGCATGCGCCATTGCAGGATTTGCCGCCGTTGCTGCGAAGGCATGCCGTCAGGATCGCTCATCTGGGCGATGATCTGCTCAAGCGGTATTTGGTGTCGCAAGCTCCAATCGAGCCACACGTCCCAGATCGATCTCCGCCGCCTGTTCGCGATCTGCTTCAGCAAGCCTAGCACGTCGGCTGGGTCCCCCATGTAATCGTGCAGCTTCTTGGTCGCGGCTTCCTTCTCCTGATCGGACCAGCGCTGAATCATGGTCTGATACTCAGATAATGTCATAGATCTCCCATCAGTTCGGCAACCACAGGCACCACGGCGTCGCGTGCCATACGCACCTCATCCAGGGTTGTGGGGATTCTCCATACCAAGCCAAACCCGGTTCATCGTCATGGCAAAAGCCTGGGCGTATGTACGCCAGACGCCAATCAAAGGTCTGCATCAATACGGTGGCGTTGAAGAGCCACTCCAAAGGCGCATGTAATGGTCGCAAATCATCGACGGGTTGAAGTTCCATCCGCATCCTTACGATTTCGTAAGATATGGCTGACCGTTAATACTCGCTCCCGGGATTCAAATAAATATCATCGATGAATTCTTCCATGTCTCGGATTGAATCCCTCTCATCTTCTGGGGAGCATTCATATAACTTTACGGCATATTCAATTCGATCATCTCGTTTCTGTATCCACAGTTTGAGTTTTTCAATGGCAGCCTCTTTTGAATTGGCCTTCACCAGCACTTCAGCCATGCCCAAGCGATCAAACTTGCAATCAACCACAGTTTTCCACAAACGCATCATTCGTTCCTTCTCAGGTACGGCTCATAATAGCTGCTGGCGAGCAAACCATGATCGAGGACGACGGTCTGCCCATTCACGCTCGGCGTCCTGGCGAGCCATATCACCGTTGCGGCTACGTCTTCGGGTTGGACGAATTGGCGGTTCGGCACGCGCTGGCGCATCCGTTCCAGTGTCTCCTCGTCTCTGGCGATATGCGTGGTTCTCAGCCCGTTCACTTGTCCTGGCGCAATACAGTTAACCCTGACGCCACGATCTGCCCATTCGATAGCCAGCACGCGGGAGAACCCTACCACGGCGCTTTTGGCACTGGCATAAATGGAACGCTGCGGATAGCTGGCGAAAGCGTGGATGCTCGTGAGGTTTATGATGCAGCCAGCCCGCTGCGCCAGCATCTGCCGCCCCACGGCCTGGCAGACGCGAAACGTCCCCGCGACGTCGGTTTCCCAGATCGTCCGCCAATCTTCTTCGGTCACGTCCTCGCTGGGCTTGATGCACGGAGGAGCCGCGTGGCAAGTCACGAGCAAGTCGATCCGTGCGAATTCCTCCTTTATAACAGCGATGAGTCCCGGCATAGACTTAGGCAAGGAAAGATCAGCACGATATCCTACAATTCCAGATTGTCCTTGCCCGCGTATCTCGCCGCACATATGACAGAGTTTGACCATACGGAATTCATCTCGCCCTGCTAAGAGCAAATCATATCCCTCTTCGGCTAACCGCTGGGATAGCGCCGAGCCAATGCCACCTGTGGCCCCAGTGACTACCGCTACGAGCCGTTTCGGCATGTTTTACCTCCTTAGACCATCTGGCTTCCTCCAGGATGAACCCTTGGAGCTTCCCCTAGTCTCCCTATTCCGTCACGATCGATCGCGCGAGGATTTCTGCCCCATCGCTGGCGTTCGCCCATGCCTGATCGTAATCGGCAGCGCTAGCGATGCAGAACGCCAGACGATGGGCATTGTGCTCATATTCGGGAATCGCTTGACCTGGTTGCACATTCAAGATAACTTTGTCGATTCCCATGGCCCTGAATTCCGGCCAGTCAGGCATCTTGATGGAGATGATCTTGCCCGGCTTAGGGAAGACAGCGGCGCAGGCAGCGTAACGCCGTTTATCGCCTGTGATGTCTTCTGGTTTGATGGGCAATCCACATGCCATGGCACAGACGACTCGAATCGGATTGCGCCCGCTGCTCAGGGGCGTCGTCACAGAGGAATCCCAACCTCCGGAAAGCCGCGCCGTTACTTCCAAGATCTTCGGGCCGTCTGCCGTGACGATGATGTCTGCCTTGAATGCCCCCCACGTCACGCCCAGAGCCTTGGCCGCTTCGCAGAGAAGGTCATAGATCACCATCTGGTCATGAGTCGAGAGGCGTGACGGATTGACGTGGCCTAGTTCCATCGGAATCCCGCCATCGTAGCGGAAGACACGATCCACGACGTTGAAGAAGATCGCATCGCTCCCGCGTGTACTGTCCAGGATGATCTCGGCGCTATGCTCGCTGCCGGTCAAGTATTCCTCGATCAGCACATTACACCCCAGGTGTACTCCGGCAGGCGAAACGGGATCACCCTCAAACGCTTCGACTTTCATGAATGCTGGCAAGAGTTCTTCGCGGCTACGCACGATGGAGACCCCGCGAGAAGCGCATTGGTGCAACGGTTTCACGATGACGGGGCATATAGAGGTCGGGAGTTCCTCCCAGACAGTCCCTTGCACGCTGATATCCATTCCCATGCGCGTCCAACCATGCAGCCAGTGAGGTTGGAACTGCTGTAATCCCGCATCACGTAGCACTTTTCGCACAGCAGCTTTATCGTGTATCCGTTGCGCTACGTCAAACGGAATCCCAGGCGTCCCCGCTTCTTCCGCACAGGCTGCCACGGTGGGCGCCACGTCAGCCCCTGCGGTGAAACACCCGACAATATTTCGATGTTTCTTATCGATGAGCCATCGCACGAGATCCCGATGGCCCCGATGATCATACGTATCGATGGCAAAGAAATCGTCGGCTAAATTGACCGCCGGAGCCCCCGCGTTGCGGTCGGTCACGATTACCTGGAGCCCCAGGCTGTGCGCCGCTTCCACGCATGGGACTTGGAGCGCTCCTGCACTGATTACTATGACCCATCGTTCATCCATGTCAACGATCTCCCTTGGGATTCTCCTGCTGGCGATCCATAGCCAGCGGCGATTTGTATATACTAGCCTTAGCCATGAGGCATTCTTCCCGCGTCTTTTCGGTTGGCCCCCAGAGTTCGTGCCAGCATTGGTCTTCCAGGAATTCCTTGATCACCCGCCATGGCACGGCAAAATTGATCGGCACGCCGCGAAATCCCGCCGCCGTCATGGCAAAATAGAAATGGTCGGTCGCATGATAGACGGCACCTCCGGAGGATCCCGGGGCAATCACGGCGTCCAATTGGACGTAGCGGTATTTCTGCGTGCCGATCTCCATGATCCGGTTGACGTTCGCGATGATTCCCCTCGTAATCGTGTTTTCCTGCCCGAGAGGGTTCCCCATCACGATAATGGGCATCAAGGGCCGTTCGGTAAACCCTGGCGGCGGGAGCCTCGCCGCTTTCGTGAATGGGAGGGTCGTACTGCGGAATTGTAACAGGGCAAGATCCCGTTCCTTGTCCCAACTGACGATTTCCGTGTCAAAATTCACTCTGCCGACAATTCGCCAATCCTGGTAGTGGACTTGCGCTACGGAGATGTCCTCTTTTTTCTCGCGGCGAAATTTTCGATAGGTCCCATCAGGCAGGCGTTCTTCCCGCTCCTCGATTTTTATGGCATCGTCGATGCAATGATAAGCGGTCAGGATCAGGCGATGTTCCAAGCTGATCAATGTGCCGGAGCACCCCTTGCCGACCAGCATATTGGCTGCCTGCAGATCATCAGACATATCAGCTAGCGCGACCATCGAGGCCATCAAGATGGCAGAGATCACGACGACGATCGTCGAAGATCTATCGGTCATGGCGTTTTTCTCCTACTGCTATCTACGGCATAAGCTTGTGTTGAACTTGGCCGCAGTCGACCGTAGCCAGCGCAGGGCCTCCCTGTCCATCACCAACCCAAGTAAATGCAAAGCAGATCCCAACATCATGATCTTTGAAATAGATGAGATTCCCTCTGGCTTTTTGAAGTCGATACATCATATGAGGTTCGATCCCAAGTTTTTTCGCTTCTTTAACCCATCCCGAGTCGCAACCTAAGATGCCGATCAAGAAGATCAGAAAGAATAGTGAACAGGTCTTGATTGCTTTTTGTATCATGTCAGCCTCCAGCGCACGCTCTTGATCTTGGAATGCCAGCCGGTCCCCTCGTAAAACACGGTGAGGAACTCGTCGTCCCCCATGGCTACCGTGCAGGGATAGCCCATGTCGTCGGTCATGCCATCGTCGCTCAGGATCAATTCGTCGTCACCGATATTCCACGTATCGCCATGATCGCGACTCACGCAGAGAGAAATGCCGTAGGGATCGTATCGCCAACCATAGACGGCTAGCATGATGTCTCGTGCCGGCAGGTACAAGAGATGCGCAGGGAACCCTTCGATCTCCGTCGCCAATGGAATCGACCATGTTTTGCCACCATCCTGGCTTTCACTCTGGAAGAGGACTGGACGATCGTAACGTTTCTTGCCTTTGATGTTCTCTGATCGCCAGAGCGTCCGGAGTTCGCCTCCAGGCAGCTCGATGGTGGTCGCCTCATCAAGGGTCGTTTCGTCTCGATAGTACCATGGCACCTCGCCTATGACTTGCCATGTCCGGCCCTGATCCGCCGATTCTACCGCGAGATATTTTCGACCGCAGTTGCCTACGAACAGCAATCGCCCATCCTTGAGCAAGATCGGGCCGTGCGGCGTCCTGGCGATCGTGCTCACTGGCGCGTTCCATACGTGCCGCTTCGCATCCCAAATCGTCGCCCAATTGCCGATGGCTGCCTCCCGGTCTTTCAGCGGGATCTTTTCCAGGTGCCGCCGCCAGGACGGGGTCGATTGGGGATAGTAGTTATCGTACAGTTTCAATTTTTCTCCGGTATCGGCGGTGAACCAAGTGACAAAGATCTCGTCGGAGGGTAACACCAGCACGCCAGGATCACGGTCGTCCAAGACGGTGCTGGCGACGGTTTCCAGGTCACGCCATGTCTCCCCGCCGTCATAGCTCTTGATCAGCTTGACTTTACCATACGGATCTGTGTGCCCTTCTCGTCCGCCGCTGAAGACACAGAGCAGCGTGCCGTCATTCGCGCGCGTAATGCTGGGCCAAGCCGGATATTCTTCTGGTTCAGAATGAATCGTCTGTCGTCCTAGAATCGTGATTCGATACGATGGCTTTGTCATGTAGCTCCTCGTTTTCGTACTTGATAGCGGACATTTGCCAGCCGCAGACATTCTCGGCAGCGATCCTTGCCGCCACGTTGGCACAGGTAGCGGCTCAAGAGATGACCCGCCCGGCAGCGCAGGCTTTCCCGCAACCGCAACTGCGTGCGATGGCCCGGAAGGCAGCGGATGGGTTCCCCTTTACGTTGTCCGCGCGACGCCCTGCCTTTCCGAGCCATCCCCACGGCATGGCCACAGCCGCATTGGCAGAGCGCGGGTTCAAGATCCTCGGCCCTGAAGATGTCTCGTTCCAAGTTTGCAAATTCGACGATATAGAGGATGCGATAGATCCCGCGTGTATCCGGCTGACTCCGCCCAATGACTGTTCCCCATTGGTCTATCCGCTTCACGGCATAGCGACAGCCTTTGCTGATGCGGCAACACATGCCAACGATGATCTCTAGCTGCGGGAGACGCCCGCGTCTTTGTCCCATTGATAAAAGGTTTTTAGCTTCGCTCTTTCATCAATAACAACAAGTAATAACGGCTGAATTGGGATCAATGGCGAACCGGTATATTTCCTACTATTGCATCCCGTGCAAACGGGAACAATGTTTTGTACGCAATATCCCCCACGTTTTGATACCGGCGTGATATGCTCTTGGGCTAAACTTCGTCCATATTTTTTTATAGCTTGCTGTTCGGTTATATGGCAATACGCGCAGCGATATTTAAAAAACCTAAGAATATTTTTCCACTCATTTGCTGTCAGCGTATTTTCTAATTTATTCATTCTTGCAATACGTCTTTGATTGCGGGTTCTCGCTATCTCCGGATAAAGCTTAGCATGATTTCTTGTATATTCAATATATGTCATGCCTAGTGAATATATCTTGCCATTCCCTCGTCTATTATTTTGATGTACGGCATGACATTTTCTGCATACTTTACCTCCATTTTTGGCGACATATGTATTTTCATCTGTAAACTTATGGCCATTTTTACAATGTGTTTTCCTCTTTTTATTGCCATCTCCATTTATACAAACAAGACATATTCTTCTTCCGAGACTATCTAGTTTGTACGAATCATCTATATATGGATGATCATTCGAGCATTTCTTGATTCTTCTCCTTTCTAGATTACAAATACGACAGGCTCTTGTCCCATTACTTTTTATTGTGGTATTCTCTGGTGTTTTTAGATGTCCATGCTTGCAGATATCTTTTTTCATTTTTCTACCTAGCGAACATATGTATTGACATGATGAGCATATGTATTATAGGTCTTTTGTAAGAATGAGCGATAAAACCAAATATAAGCCAATTTACTCTGCGGTGCTGAAACGATAGGGTGATTTCCCAACGGTACTACAAAGCATTCACCATTTTTTACGATTCGTGCTTCATTCACAACGGTCCCATCTTGATAGGTACCATCCATGTATATTATAGCATAACTTGTTGAAATTGGAAAGAAAATTTCTTCATGTTCAGTATATCGATGTCGTTCTTCCATCGTGGAATGGCTCGGCCAAGAACTCCATCTCCCGTCTATTGAGATGGTCTCTCCAGCATGTAGTTCGAATCCTTCTGGAGGTTTGAATTCCCGCACGATACGCTCATGAGTTCCTTCCCCGACTTGGTGCTCGCGCGCATCCTGATCGATCTTGAGGCCAAACGCCAATGTCAGTTCCCCGTCTGATTCGCGTTCCTGCGTCTCGCAGGCGACTAACAACAGGTCGGCCGTCTCACTCGCCAAGATCAAGCTCAATGGATTCCTGTAAGTGGAAGGAATACGGACGATCGTCGGATTCGGCTCCCAGACGCTACGGCGCCCGCCAAATGTCCCGAGATCTGCCGCGCCGCCTTCTTGGTAGTTGAGCATTCGAATGGATCCGGTGAGCAGGTAGAGTAATTGCTCGTGGCCGGATGGCTGGATGATCGCATGCGCATCCTGACGGTGGAGCTGAATTCTGGACAAGGCAAGGCGATTGAGGTGAGCGGTAGTTTTACTCAATAATTCCTGTTCCATTACGGGACACCTTTCTCTTGTCTCTTCGTTTTTGATTTATTTCATCACGATGTTTATTCCTATATTTCTCGCTTTGAAGATTCATACAAATCCTACAATAGCGATGGCCATTATATAAAATCATGTTCCTACCAATGTAAGGATGTCTTTTAGGACAATGTGTTTTTCTAGCATGCCTTGCAGCAGGAGAAATACCACGCACGCAATTTATTTGATGAGTAACAGGTTCTAAATGCTGAAGATTGACACAATTGTGATTTCTGCATAAATGATCTAATTCGTAATTTTCTGGGATCGGTCCGATACAGATTTGCCACGCTACTCGTGAAGCCTTTTCAATCTTTCCTCCTCTACGCCCATCCGATCCTAAAATATAGCCATAACCATTAGCAGTCGCACCCGACCACAACCAGCATCCACTCATTGGTTCTGGCCAAACTTTTGCCCAGAATCTGGTCTCTAATGGTATGACTATTCTTGCCATCACTCTTCTCCAACACCAAAATACATCAAAAAGAACACGATTATCAAGCCGATTGCCGCCCCGCAACCCAGCAAAAATAGAATGCTTTCAACTTGTGACATCACAGAAAGGCATTCCATCGATGAACCCTCCTAATCTATGATTCTCCCGTCCGATAAAAGAGGCATCGCACGCATTTGACATTGATCTGCTCAGGGCATTGCGACGGCCGCAGGCAGACCCATCCGGAGCCGCCATGCGCCTCCAGCGGCAAGACGTGGATGGAGCCAACCGGCAGGCGCAGCATCACGCCATCGATCTCGACCAAGCCGTGCCCGTCGATGACGAAGACGCGACTTAGCCTGCAATCTTCAATACCACAGCATGAGACGCCAAAAGCGTCCTTGTAATCACGCATCCACGGAATATGGTCTGCCCAGAGGAGCGCTGGGATGAAGAGAAGCAAGATGCTGATCCATGCTGCGCGCATGTTTATTCCCATGCCTTGCCTTCCTTGCGCATGGCTTCCAAATGTGCTGACCGCATAGAGCTTTCTTCGATGGTTTCCTGCCGTAGCGCCGCGCCCAGCTTCTCGAACATGCCGTCTCGCGCCTCCTCTGAGGCATAGAATTGCATGAGCGGCTCGTCATTCCCTTCCCCCAGGTAATGGATCGCGAGGCCGAACGGGTGCTTGGCGCGCTTGTTCCTCAGCTGAAAGCGCTCGACGGCCTTGATGGCGCTGGCGCAGATGATACAGATCTCATCTATGACGTAATGTGGCATGACGTTACTCCTTCTGTGCGATCACGACGATTTCGCGCCCGATCGCGCGGCTGTAGCTATGCTCGACGTTGTAGCGGTATTGATCGATCACCCAGTTTATCAGGCCAGCCTCAGCCATATTTATCTCGTAGCGGACTCGCTCATGATGGCATACCCGCCCGATCTCATCGTCCCCGACGTAAGGGCGACCCATAAACAGAAATGTCTCCAGGGGGAAAGTCCCCCGCAGCTCGAGGATGGTGAAGCCCGAGCGGCGGATAAGCAATTGCAACGTCTTGGGTGAGAAGTAATTCAGATGTTCCGGTGGCGCCACCCACCATCGGTTGAGTTTGAACTGTTCACAGGCCGCCATTTGGAGCGTGCTGTAGTCGTTTGGCACGGTAATGGCGATCACTCCTTCGGGCTTGAGCATCTCGTAACACTGTTCTAAGAATACATCAGGTTGCGGTACGTGTTCGAGGACTTCGTAAGCATGGATCAAATCAAAAACGGGATGCAGTCCTGTCTCTAGATACGCACTCAATGTTCCGCACGCAACTGCATGTCCACGACCACGAACCATCTCTGTTAGGTTCATGCTGGGCTCTATGCCATACGTGCTGAATCCGCTCCTCCTGGCTATGTCGAGAAATATGCCTGGGCCTGCCCCGATATCTAGACAGGCCAGGGGTTTATCCCATTTCTCCTCGTCATCGTGGGCATCACTGCCTCGCAGAAGCATGAGCGCCTGATTCACGGTGATTTGATGCCACATCTCCCACCATGTACGATCTTCTTCATAGCGGGCGACGTAGTCGGGATGCGCCTGATAGAAGCGCTCGCGATAATAGTCTTCCAGCCAGGTCTCGCTCGGAATCGGAACGCAATGATTCAACAAACAGCCGAAGCAGTGCAAGATCGTATAATTGCCGACCGTGTCTAAGATGACGCCACGGTGCCCCTGCCATTCATAGAGGGTCGCTGAATCCTTTTGGCTCTCAAAGTGCCCCCATTCGCCGTACCGGATATCAGTCATGACATCTCCCGTTCTTGCCAGATGATTTCTTCCCATGGCGGATTCATATGATGAATCTCTCCGATGGTCGCAAGATTCGCACAGAACTTTTGCCATTTCTCTGCCATTTCACCTTCGATCATCTTGATCACCATCATTCCGTCGTCATGCTGGGAGATAATCTCGACCTTGAGTATCTTTGCCATCGTTTCCCCTAAGCTCCTCCTAGGCCAATATCCAAATCGCGTCCGCCACGCGCCGCGCCCCCTGGCCGTCGATCATCTGCTGCGTCTGCCGACTCATCCAGCGACGCGCATCCTTGTCATGCCAGAGGACGCGCAGTTGTTCCAGCAGAACATCACGGAAGTCACCACCCGATGCCGTAAACGTCTGCACGGCCCCGCCTGTCACGTTGTCCAGGGCTTCCATGCATGGTTCGTCAGACGGGATGCCGGGAAACGTGAGGACCGGCGTGCCGAGCCGCATCGCCTCGTAGGCGGTCACGCTGAGCGGGCCGACCGCGAGAGACGCCATCGCGAGCGTCTGATAGTCGAATCCAGTCACGATGCTGTGCGAATCGGGTGCATCCATCTCGATCTTCCCTGACATCTGTCCAACGACAAAGATCTTCTGTCCGTGATCAAGTCTGAGTTCGCGCGTGGCCCGATACATGTCGAGCAGCAGGTGATTCGGATCGCTGCCTCCCGCGAAGAACACGATGCTGCGCTCCCGCTCGGCATACGGCACGGTCGCCATGTCGCTCACCGTCTTCGAGAGCATCACGTAGTCGCTGCCGCAGAGCAGGCACTCTTCGAAATCCTCGTGCAGTCGATCCAATACCTCCGGCGGCTGGTGCATGTTCGGAATCACGAGCAGATCGGCAGTATCTTTGGCAGCATCTGGATGATCAATGCGCACGACTTTGGTCTGGCGCCGAAGCTTCTGGAAGATAAGCGCGTCGTAGTAATCCTTCCGATCAATGACGATCACGTCAGGATTCCCAGGCAGTGGCCGATCTAGCAGGTCGTATTCCGTCGCGCAATTTGGCTCACAATACACGCGCCAGTCGTATCCATGCGCGCGAAACCAGCGCGGCAGTTCAGGCGTGCGCGTCAAGAAAGCCACGTCCTGACTGAGGCGCATCAACTCCTGCGCCACGGCCACCATTCTCGACGCGTGGCCCATCCCCTGCGTCCCGCCTAAATCAGCGCAGATCAAGATGGTCATGGCTGATATGCTCCCATTGGGCCAGCGTCATGCTCGTCCCGTGCGTGCCATCCCGGATCTCGAACAGCAGGACGATCATCTGTCCCTGCTGCCAACGAAGCTTTTCCAGCGTGTGATGAATTTCCCACGCCAGGAACGCCGTCACGACCAATGCGGCCACGGCGATCCAAAAGAAGATAGTCATGGAGAGGTAAGCAATCATCGAAGTGCCTTATCCTTCTGGGGGATCTTCCATTTTGATTTGATCGTCAGGTACGGCATCAGACAGCAATGGCCTCTGTCTGCGCGGTTCCCGGTTCCCCGGATATCTGGCGGCGAACACGTCTTCGATGACCGGACATTCCAGATGCCGCATGAAATCACCTGACATCAGCGCCTGTCGTATTATGCGGAAGCCGTGGTCAGCGGCCTCTATGATGTAATGCGCATCATCTTCAGTGTGCATACTCATAGGAAACAATGGGCCTCCAAAAATTACGCTTTTCTTGATCGTCTCTTGCAGGAACAACGTCTTCATCGCCGCGCCGCTGACGTCAGCCAGGTCTCTGAACTTTAGCGTCATGCGCGCGCTGTTCCCGAGCAGGTCACAGGGCACGTCATGGTACTTGATTGCTTCGGCCAAGTTGGCGCCTATCATCTGTCCTCGTGCATGCAAGGTCTCCAAGGCGTCCGTGCGTCGAAGTACCTGCAGCGTCGCATGCGCTGCCGCAAGGCCGATGGCATCGCCGCCGAACGTCGTCGAAAAGAAGACTTGACCCCCGTCGAAGCCACGCATCAGTTCTCGTTTGCCGACCAACGCCGAGATGGGGAACCCGTTGGCCATACCCTTGGAGAGGCACGTCAAGTCTGGAGCCAGAGCGTAGATGGATTGTGCCCCGCCCAAAGCCTCGCGGAAGCCCGTCACGACCTCGTCGAGAATGAAGACGGCGCCGATGAGGCGACACGTATTCTGCACTTCTTCTAGGAACGCGCGTGCGATATCAAGCGGCTCGCCCCAGGGACGAGGAGGAATCTCCAGCATGATGGCCGCGATCTCGCTGTCACCCAGGTCCTGCGTATGCTGTTGCACCAACCGCTGGAACGCGCCTGAATGGCCAAACGTGAACTGGTGCGTGTATCGCCCGATTTCTGGCAGGATGCCTCCCGCCTTGTCCGTGCTGGCCATGTAAAAATCTGCTCCTCCGTGATAACCTGAGCATAAAACGTGCTTGCGACCCGTCATGAACCTAGCCAAGCGCACGGCTGCGTTCGTTACATCCATCCCGTTTTTCGCAAATCGCACCATCTCCGCTGATGGTATCACCTCGCAGAGATGTTCTGCCACTTCTACCTCCAGTGGATGCGGTAGGGAAAAGATCGGCCCGTCTCTAAGCTGTTGCCGCACGGCCATGTCTACGTCAGGATGATGGTAGCCGAGCAGGATGGGACCGAGCCCGGCCACGGTATCGATGTACTCTCGGTTGTCCACATCCCAGACGTGCCCCCCCATGCCCCGTTCCAGGAAGATGGGCGTGATGCCGCGCGCATATCGGTCGGGATGCTTAGATAACGTTGCAGGCCCGCCTGCAAGTACCTTTTCTGCTCGAGCCCACCATAAACCAGAATTGTCGAGAATCATTCTTTCATTCCTTTTAAGAATAAAGCCAAAAGAATGAAAAATGAAAGCAAAATGCCATTGCCTATCAAGAAACATCCTATCCAAATTTCTAACTTAGTCATCCAATCCATCGAAGATTCTTTTGTAGGCTTATTCATCGTCCTGCTCTCCCTCTCACCTTGCGTTGCAGCGTCTTCGACGGCACAAAGACGACCCTGTTGCGCCCTGCGATGGCCATTTCTTCGCCCGTGCGTGGATTCTTGCCCATGCGCCCAGCCCGATAGCGTACTTCAAAACGTCCAAAGCCATTCAGGCGAATCGCCTCCCCTAAGGCGAGCAAGTCGTCGATCTCCGTCAGCGCTTGGCTCAAGACCGCGCTCACCTGGCGCTTGCTCATGCCGATGGCTTTGGTGATGCGATTGATCAGATCGGCCCGATTCACGACATACACGGGTTCTCCTTTCTCTCAATTTGACGAGATGATCGACTGATCGTAGCGCTGCGTATTCAGATTTGTTCGGTCGCCTCGATTACGACCACCTGCTCTGGCACCCGTCTCAGCTTGACGATCAAGAACCCGGTGAAGGCGTCAGACACCGAAACATCTTCCCCCAGAGCCGAGAACAAGAGTTCATCGGGGGATTCACCGCTCCGTCGAGAGATCTGGACGAGGATCGTTCCCGTGGTCCGGAACTCCATATCTGGCTTGCTCCCATGATGTTTCGGTTGTAGCCGCTCCTTGCTCATTTGCCACTTGGCGCATGTATCCTTGGTTGCGCGGTTGCTGCATCAGCCTCGCCTTGATCTTTGGCTCGGTCATGATGAGCCCGTAGATGTCGCGCCAGCCGAAGCCTCGGCCATAGACAGGATACAGCCGTTCATAAATGCGCCTGACCAAGGTCAGGTCTTCCATATCGTCTACGCTCCATTTCTCCGTCCCGAGATCAAAGGGGCAGGCTAGGAGCGACGATCGATATCTCTCAGGCTGCTTCCACATCCATGGCGTGACGTGTTCCCGGTCGCTGGCGAGCGTGGCGTATTCATCGGCATCCATCAGTGCCTGCCTGCTGAACACCTCCGTGTCCAGCCCATCAGGCCATTCCTTGGCCAAAGCCACGTAGCTGACGCTGCCAAGGGCTTGCTCATAGCGTATGAGTGCCTTGGTCACGATCTGATGGTCGATCAGCACGCAGTCACCGGTGATGCGGATGATCGGGTCTGCGTTCACCTTTTTTGCCACGGCGGCATATCGGCCTAGGAGATCATCGCCAGAGACGGTAGGTGTTTCAACATGGTAGCCATGGCGTTCTAGGCACTCGCGCAAGGGAAAGGATTCTACGGTCGCCGGTAAGGCGCAGACGATGGCCAACCAAGTCTGGCTCAGCCGGTCCAGCAAATGGAGGATGAGCGGCTGTCCAAGGATAGGGATCAGAGTTTTCCCTGGCAATCGAGATGCTTCAACCCTCGCTTGCACGATGATCGTTGGATTTCCCATATCTTTTACCTCTCGATGGCCGTCTTCATCAGTCCCTGTTGTCTCTCGATCATCACCATCTGCTCGCCGAGCAACCGATGTATTTCTTTCGCCAGCGGCAGTGGCACGCTGATCGCCGTATGCATCTCGACGCGGGGCTGCTGCTGCGTGAATGTGATCCCTGTCCCAGGGCTCCCCCCGAACGGGATTTCCACCTCGCCGAACAGGAAGCGCAATTCGGTCCCGGTAGACGTGAGTTGAATGTGGTTCGCGTAGCGGGACCGATAATCGCCACTTTTGGTAATGGCTACTGGCTGTTGGCTATTCGTGGGACTGTTCACGAGATTCCCCCCCCCTATCAATTATTCGTCGTCCGGCACGTAGACGCCGCCTTGTGCCTCCAGAGGCCCATGACAGGATGGACACTGCGGCGGACCCTTCGGGGCGCCTCCTTTGGAAACGACCCAGATATCATCGATCCAGCAATCCTTCGATCGACATTTCAAGTTCAAGCGCCCCCCTTTGGGGATCGTCTGGCCTTGGTCTTGAGGTGGTTTATCGAGCATTATTGCCATGCTCCTCCTCTCGCGTCGGCTGTCGGTCTCAGCCAATCGCTTGGATCTCTTCTCGCCCAACTACGATCGTGCAGTTCCGATTCGCGCGGCTTCTTCGCTCCGTCGCCCAGGATCTGCGGCACGGCTCTGATGGTCTCTACCATGCGCTGGAACTGGCCAGGCGTCAACGAGTGCCAAGCATCCATGCTCCTGCCTGGATCATCTAGGGTCATATGCTTCTCGATGATCGTGGCGCCCATGGCTACGGCCAAAGCGGGTACGGCTTCGACCGAGAGCGTATGGTCTGAGAATCCGATAGGCGTAGACGGATAGGTCGCACGGAGCGTGCGAATCGCCATCAGATTCGCGTCGGTCCATGCACATGGATACGACGAGACGCAGTGCATGAGCGCGAGCCGGCTACTGGCGTGGGCTGCGAACAATGGCCAGGTAACGGCGTCCCAGATCTCGCCCATCGTCGCGCCTCCGGTCGAGGCAATGACCGGCAAGCCAGTCGAGGCTGCGTACTCCAGCAAGGGAGTAAACGTCAAATCACCGGACCCGATCTTGAGCGCGGGCACGCCGACCTCGTCCACCAGGAACTTCGCTGCGTCCATGGAGAACGGCGTCGAGAGGAAGATCAAACCGCAATCCTCTGCCAGCGTTTTTAATTCGCGATGCCATTCCCTCGGCAATCCGCCTTTGGCAAAGATCTCGTGGAAGTATCGCGGAAGGCCATGATGCTCATGATCTGGGATCTCGACGTCACGCGCGGCAATCTCCTCACAGGAAAAGGTCTGGAATTTGATGGCGTCAGCTCTAGCCTCGGCAGCCACTTCGACCAAGTGGACCGCGCGGCGAAGGTCATGACAATGATTGGAACTCGCTTCCGCGATCACGAAGACTCGACCATCATTCCCCCCAACAAATGTGTCAGCGATTTTGAAGCTCATGAGCGAGGTTCCTTTAGTAGAAAAACAGATTTAAGATTGCCTTGACAATACGTTTTGTCATAGATTCCTCTCGTTCCTCTCGAAACGTCTCCCTGCGGTTGGCGTCATGCGCGATCATCATTTCATGGCATTGATCGACAATGGTGCCGATATCAATCAAGGACTCTTCTCCCCATTGCGCCAGCAGGTAATATCCGCTGAAGGCGTAGCCGATCAAGATGGGATCTGTACGACGGGCTTCAAGATAGCGAATAAAGAATCCATCAAAGAGATCCATCGATAGCGCCAATTCCAATTCTGTTAAGACCTGTTCAGGCGGAAGGTCATGACGGTAATGCGAAAAACCCTTGGATAATGTTCCGTTCTGCACCGTAAGATGGACGCTACCATTAAAGAACCATGACGTAGCTCGCTCTTCCTCGTTCGTCAACTGACGATAAAATGCCGATGGATGCAGGCCCTCCGCACGTTTTTGGTCATCTGCCAATTGCTTGGCGATGTAATCGAATCCGAGGGCTGCGTATCGCTTTGCCTTTTCCGCCAGTTGCTCGGCCATGTCATGATCATCTATTCGCGCTTGTTCATTTTTGATTTTATAGGTTTTAACGTACAAAAGATTCTCCTTGTAGATTCACAGAGTTCCCATCGACTGAAGCCGATCACGGATATTGTCCACGGTCAATCGTATTGGCCACGTCTCGCTGTTGTAGGAAGGGAGCGAAAAGGGGATGCGTGACGTCAGATCTCCATTCCGCCATGAATGAAAGGTCGGGACAATGCTATACGCCGTGAATGGAAGCGAAAGGGCCGTCGCAATAGACGTGCGTTCGATTTCATCATCGGCGAGTAACGCTTCATGGATTTTCTCGCCTGGACGGCGACCGACGATCTCGATTTCACCGACGCGAAATGGCTCTTCTTCTTGTTTCCCAAGCATGGCCCGCAGCAGATCCATGACGGCGAATGCTGGCAATTCTGGTACGAGAATCTCACCACGCATGGCATGTTGAGCGGCGAAGAGGACAAGGTGGATTGCCTCGTCGGAAGACATCCAAAATCGGGTCATGCGCTGGTCGGTCAACGGGAGCGGCTCGCCGCAGTCTCGTTTGTGTTTGAAGAGTTCCAGAACGCTGCCACGACTCCCGAGCACATTACCATACCGCGTACAAACGAAGATGCATTCATCTTCGCGCGAGTAGCTGTTTGCCTGTACGAATAGGCGCTCTGCCAAGTGCTTCGTGCTTCCATAGAGCGTCTGGCTATGGACGGCCTTATCGCTGGACAGCAAGATGGCTTTTTTCACGCCACAATCCAGACAGGCGCGACTGACGTTGCGCGTGCCATCGACGTTCGTCTTAGCAAACTCATGCGGATTATATTCACCCAACGGAACATGCTTGAGTGCCGCCGCATGGATCACGAGATCGACACCCTTGAAGGCAAGCCGGAGGCGTTCGATATCTCGGATATCACCCAAAAGATAACTGATGTGGTGTTCACCGAATCGTTCTATGACTTGCTTCTGAAGGTATTCGTGGCGGGAAAGAATGCGGATATGGACATCTGGATGATGGATGCGGAGGTATACAATGCACTCTTGACCAAAAAAGCCGGTACCCCCTGTGATGCAGACGGTTCCAAACGGAAAGTCGAGCATGTGTCCCCCTCAAGAGAGCCGGAATTTCCTAGCACGTCGTTTAGGGATCGGATTGGTGTGGAGTATAGGCGTTGCGCTGGACGCCTCGTTATGTCCGCCCACGAATATCCTGACCAGTATCTAGGTATGGTTCACAAGTGTTCTTTCCTGACTTCATCGAAATATGCGAGAAGGCTGGATGCCAAGATGGCTCGATGCCTATGCCATTTCGGGCATATCCGCAAGGCATATCGTAGCAAGTTGTCAGCCAGCAACATGCGCGCTTCTCCGCTTGTTCTCCGCCATGTAACGATGAGATGCTGCCAGGCCTCAATTAACTCACTCATGGTAGCGGTACCGAGGCTGAAGGTGCATAAAAAATATTCGACTTTTCGAGTATCGATTTAATTTCTAAACATCCGATGCATCTTTTTTTAATCATAATTAGATTGCTGAATTCAACAAAAAGAGACAATTGATTCATCTTTTACTTTCTTAAGGAAGCGGAATTGAGGCGACCACGCTCCCCCCTCCGACGATCTGCGTCCTGAAAATAGTAGCCGTATCGCTGGTCGTAATGAACAAGGAAGACACCGTTCCAGCCAAGATCAACGCTAACACCCCAGAAATCTTCGTGGCGTTTGAGGCGTTCAACCGCAAGTCCACGGCATGATCGGCTTCAAAGAACAATAGTCCACCAGGCAGGCTCGCCGTGAATGGCGACAGCGTCACTTCTTGGTTCGAGATGTCAGCTGAAATCTTCCAGCTCTGTTCCTGATGTCGCGTCGCGCCCGTGGCTTTCATCGTATTGACGCGATACACGGCCGTGCGAGAACCGCCAGAGAAAACAGTATCTTCCAATATTCTTAGCGTGGTTACGACTTGGACATCAAATGACATTTAGACCTCCAATGGTAATACCGATTGCACTGGGCATAATGGAGGACCGATACGTTTCTTGCTATTACATGACAGGCAACATGGAACGATATTTGCCATCGTATGAGGACCTTTTAGAGATAGAGGTGAAACATGGTCTTGAGTTAATCGTTTCGACTTCTTTCCGCAATACGCACATCTATATTTGAAAAGTTGTAGAATCCAAGCCCATTCAGATAGTTTTAGATCATTTATCTCTGAGCCACTTTTGGCTGCCCGCTTTTTACTGGTATATCCATTAACGCTTAAGGGATGATCCTTCTCCCATTGTCTATGATATGCGCGTAAAGTTTCACGATTTTTATCTTCCCATTTACTTCTTCTAGCTTTTACCCTTTCAGGGTGCCTTATCGCATATCTTTCATTTCTTGCTTTTCTATTAGCTTTCCCTTCCGGCGTTGCCCTATAAGACAGATTTGTTTTTTTATCGCATTCTATACATTTAGAACGATAGAGAAAGGCGGTTTTATCACGATAAAACGCATCTAAATACTTCTCTTTCCCGCATTGACTACATCGTTTTTTGGTATTCTCATCGAAAAATTTCCCCTTGATAAATGGAGGCATTTCACACAGCCAATCGTTACAGAATGATTATCGTCACTATCACAGGCTCACGTTTTCCTGCGTATGCTTCGGCCATTCGGCAGCATCTTCCTTGGCGTCTCTTTGGTTGGCTTCTGGTTGGTTGGCATCTGGATCGTCTTGAGCCGTGAGCGGCTGAGGAAAGAGGGCTTCCCATGGAACATCCTGCGGGGTCGGATACAGTCCTTCATGCCATGCCTGGAGGAACAAGTCGAGATGGCTGGCGTATTCTCGCAAGAGGTCGGTGAGCTGGACCGCCTCGAGTTCCGGGATGCGGTGTTGCGGCAGCGTGATCTCGACGAGCAATCGCCGCTGACCCATGTCGTTGACGTATCTTACCGTGGCATCGATCATGATTTTCAATTCCTCATTTCAGGCGGTTCATGCTGTGCCGACGATCCGTTTCAAGCATAAGCGGCAAACGAACGCCCTGGCACAGCATTGGAAGATCCGGTGACAGTTGAAATCGTTGAGTTCTTCCGGCGTACAATCCACGCGATCTGCATAGCCTTGGCAATCCTGACAGGGAATCCCCTCTGCGTTGCGGTCGATGAGCCCATCATACACCAGCGATTCGCTCAAGCTACACTCCTTCGTTGCCACCACGATGCCGCGAACGATCGATTCCAGACGTGGCGATCTACGTAATCAAGCAGTGCCCGGCCGGAACTTTGGAATACATGGATCCATCCGAGCGCCCGATACGTACATACATCACTAAATTGCTCAAAAGGCGACTTTCTTGAATATTCACGAGGAAAAAAGGCTTCATGCCTATGGCGCCACGCCGATGGACCATCATCCCAGCCTGGACGAATCTCCATGTACCGAGTATAACCAGACCGATCTTCAACAGAACGTTCCCACCCGCTGAGCGCGAACCATTCAGATGTCCGATCTAAGCCCGTTCCTTCTCCGATGGCATGACTCAATTCATGCAGGACCGTATGGATCGCCCTAGTCGTGAACGGCTGCCGCCGGGGATGCTCCATGCCCTTGTCGTCGATGCGCTCGGCTGGATCGAAGATGGATGGATTGAGATCCAGGATGCCCGTATCCGGATGATACTTTCCATGGATGAGTCCCAGATCCACGAGCCGGATCTTGCTGATCACCGCCTCCGTCTTCGCGGCAGGCAGGAGGTGCCAGGCTTCGGCGATCACCGGGCGGGCCATGTCAATGATGGACAATTTGGAATCTCCTGGATGCCAGTTCCCGGAAGGCATACACAGACTGTACACGGGTACCAGCGTAACATGCCGAAATGAACGCTGTCAAGCGGAATCTCTTAACGGCTCCTCGGCTCTATCGGTGGCAGGAGATCCTCAGAGCCAGGCTCGACAAGAAATAGCAGCCCATGGTCCCCAGGATACGGCTTTCGGTGGTCGGCTTCCATCATGATAATGGCGTTCGGGATGCCATTCGGGAAGGCATCGCAGGTCTCCTCTTGAAGATCAGCTTCATGAAACCTCAAGCAATACATGCAGATGTTATTGACCAGTGTCATGCTATCTCCCATAGGCAAGCTCGTGCAAGGGCCACAGACGCTAAAATGTCGCTGACGGTTGATTGCACGGAACGTGTGACTGGCGGGCCTCCGAGTTGCCGATATAAATCCATCACTTCCTTTGAAAACACACGATTATTCACGAGCGCTGCAAATGTCTCAGCTACGAACTCGAATGCATCCTTGGATGCATAACGACTGACTTGTCGTCCAATCTCTTGTCTACGCTGAGTCCACTGCATGAGATCTAATGTGCGATACTTGTCAGGCGCATGGGAGAAATGAGCGTGATGCCCTAGTTCATGGATAATTGTTCGATTTGGATCATCCGAAGAATACCATCGTTGATTAAATCCGCGTTTGGCGTCTCTAGTCGCATCTTTGGTGGACGTAAACATCTTGCTCGTAGTGTTAAGCCGTATTCTATCGAGGAAATGCGAATAATCTCCATTCGTTGACTTTTTTAGAGCTGTTTTCGTTGTGACTATTTGCTTAGGCACATATAAAGGGTTGAGTTGTGCTATCCGATGCACTGTTTGAGAGATACGATTGACAAGCTCTTTAGGCAATTCTTCATCGTCTTCAACTGAGAGTTTTGTCCCAAGCTTTCCTAAGTAGTCCTTGGCCTCATCTGTGTCTTCTAATTGAGAATACGGCTGCTGTAATAGCTCAGCCTTTCGAGCTATAGGAACTGGTTTAATTCTTACTTGTCTTTCCATCGTATTAGCAATACGCTTCAATTCTTTCATTTCTTCTTCCGCTTCCTTCAGGGATTCATTCCTTGCTGGTGATACTGGGGCATACAATAGCTTGTTAAATCGAGCAACTGATTCAGCCAAAGCCTTTTTAATGTCCTTCAACATTTCAGCCGGTGATTTATATGTCAGTGGCTGCCGAATGTCTTGAAGCACTGCTGGGACTTTGACTGGTGGCACCATCATCTTGGATCTAGTTTCTTTGATATGCTGGACAAGATAGTTTTGAATCTTTGGATCGAAGGATTGCCGAATGCGGATGACGTTGGCCGGAATCGAAGGCAATCCCAACATGCGCGCGGCTGTGGCGCGATGATGTCCGTCATAGACGACGTAGTAGCCGTTGGGCATACGCAAGAGAATAGAGGGAGTCGTAGCGTCTTCGATCAAAGCCGGATTCTGCATGAAGTAGAGCACTTGTCTATCGCTCATGCCAGCCTTGTCGTCCATGATGATCTTATTCAAGGGAATCGTTTCCCTGGTACCTCTCGTGAGATCCTCCTGCGTCAAGTCAAGGCTTTCGGCTAAGCTCTTTCCACGCTTCCGGACATCGGCGACCGGGAATGGAGATCTGAGATGTTCGAGTTCGATGCCGCTCGTCCCTTGACGGGGAAAGAGATCGATGTCTAATGGTGTCCGAGCGATGAACTGTTCAACCTCTTCAAATTCAGTGATGGGCAAGGGTAACGCCTGCCGCTGCGGTGGGAGGATCGAAAGCGGCGTCAACCGTCGTGCCGGGACCAATTCCCTGTTTGGAAATTCCAAACGTTGCAATATTCGAGGCAATGGAAGCACTACTGGGACTTTCACTGGCGCCGGCATCACTTGGGAAATGAAGTGCTGCACGAACGTCGGAACCGTCATACGTTCAGCAACCTTGAGGACGGCAGGAATTCCAACACGTTCGACGATCTTTCCAGTCACATAAGTCAAGGCTGAGCGTCCCACGAAGTTGGCGACCTTCGCGATGGCTCCATCGCCTCTCAGTCCAGCGATTACCTTCTCGTAGCCACTCGGAGGATCAAACGGCCTGGCTCGCGCCGCGTCCTTGGGATCGGCCAACTCAGGCGTCAAGTAGCAGAGGCCATTAGCATGGTCTGGCCACGGCACGGATTGCTTGTAGTAAATACCATTACCCAGGCCCACGTCGGCTACCGCTTTGGCATCACATTCATCTCGGCCGACACGAGCGGCGTGTTGCCTGCTCAAATTCCACTTGACAGCCAGTACGAAGTCGTACTGCAGGTAGGTTTCGAGGCTGGATTCCTGGAAGGCACGATTCGTCTCAGAGCGCAGGTTGACGAGCGAGCGGTAGCGTGCTCGGCGGTCAACGAATTGATCAATGGCTTGGTCGATGGTCTGCGCCGTGCCAGTCTCGACGGCCCGCTTCATCTGGGTAGCCGTGCGGTCCTGGAATGCCTTCGTTCCGAGCGGGCCTTCCCGCCGCTCTGCGATGGTGTGCTTGGCTTTACGGAACGCATCCAGAAATCGTTCTCGACTACCTGGGGATTGGTTGAGCGCTTCTCTGGCGTGTCGCTCCAGCTCTCGCATGTGCTTCGGCAGGTTCGTGTCGTGGGCCTGGTACTGCTTGAAGGCATCGGCGTCTCGGATGGCCGAGCGTCCCTGTTCGAGGTGCTGCTGGAGGAACTGACGCATCTCCTGGCGCGTCTGATCGTCAGAACGCCAGATGGCATCCGAATAGCGGTAGCCGTTGCGGTTGGGCATGTCCAGGATGCGCTGCGCTACGCGCCGTGGCGCCCCTTGGCCCAACTCCTCCAGGACGCGTGGGATGTCGCTGCCTGGCTTGGGTGCCAGCAGCGTGCCAACTAATTCCCGCCCATACCGTTGGGTGATGTCCCGCAGGAATGCCCCGCCCGCTGCCCCTGCTGCCCGTTCGACGGCTTGCCGGAAGAGATTTGCCCGGTCCTGTCCCAGCTCGCGCATGATGGCCTGGTAGCGCAGGTCCACGCCGGGCAGTCCGCCGCGCCGATACGCCTGCTTGAGCCCGCGCGCCATATCTCGGTAGGCCGGGTCAAACGTCCGACTGAAGACCTGCTGGAGCCATGCATCGACGTCGTCTCGGAATGGGCCTGCCTGGGAAGTCGCCATGCTGCTATTATATTCCCGTTCACCGGAAAAATAAACCCTCCCCTCGTCAAAAAACTATTGACAAAATGGCTGGGAGGTTATATATTATATTCAATGAAACGGCAACGGGGCACGGGGGCTCTTGCCCCCAAGGGAGGAGACAGACATGACAGATAACATCGGCAGAGCGTTGCTCAAGGCGGCAGCAGCAGCTTCGGATGCCTGTGCGCATGGGATAGATGCATGGCTGCAACTCTACGACGGAGATACGCGCGTCGATCCCGCAATATCGGCGCAAATGGAAGACATCGAAAGGCTGATCATCAAAATTCAGTCGGCGCTACACGGACGCATTGGCGAAGACCCTCATTATCTCAGCTAAGCCCCCACGGGGGCAGAGGAGAGGCAAGTGGCCCTGACGAAAGCGCAACAGAGGATCCTGTCTGCACTGGCGCACGGCGGACAGATTTGGTCCGTCGCATCTGAGGAAAAGATCAACGCCGAGCCATTCGCGTTGCTTGCGCACTTTCAAGGGCAGGAATGGTTCGGAACGGAAATAATCCAACATCGCACCCTCGTCTCGTTGGTTTGCCTCGGGAAGATCGCAGGCGACATCAACGACTACAACAGCCTTCATCTCGCCTAAGCCCCTACCGGGGCAGGGAGGGAGAGATGGACCAGGTCTTTCTCATCGTTGAGCATGATCTCATCGTTGGGAAAACTATCCGATCGGTGTTTGGCACGAGACCGGTGGCTGAAGAGTACAAAAAGGCATGCGAGGCCATCGATCAAGCCATCGCGTTATCCATTGAGGCGTGGCTGGTGAAATGAGGAGGAAGAACGCATGTCAGATTCCGAAAAGCTTGATCTCGTTCTTGAGATGCTGGCGGATATCTACGCCGTGACGCAGAAAATCGCCGGCAAGGTCGGCATGGAAATACTTCCATCCCCCAAGGTCAAATCGTTGTTGCTGCAAGGTGACTAAAAGGAGAGACCATGGATTTTAATCACTTTCAGTCCTTTGATAGCGGTGTTGACGTAATCGCCCAGAGCGCCCATATTCAGCCTTCAGCTCTCAAGCATCGTCGTCCCCTCATCGTATCGCTTTGCGTGTGGGGCATGGGCCTCTGGACTGCGTTCTGCGTGTACGGAACATTGCACGGTCTTTATCGCGTCTCGCAACTGCCGCTCCCGACGAATGAATGGGCACAAGCAGGACAGGGAATGGGTTTTCTGCTCGGGATGGGCATCTGGGCAGTCGCGTGGTTTATTCCTACCGTCGGCCTTGCCATCATCGCGCTGTTAACGCACGCACTCAAAACACGTGCGTATTAACGGACATGGATGGCTAGAGGATTAGCTCAGCGAAGCACCACAGGGGGGGCCGCATGAAAACCTTTAAATATCGTCTGAAGCCAAATACGATGCAAACGGCCGCGCTTGAGCAACAGCTGCGGGAATGCGCACGCCTCTACAATGCCGCGATTGAAGAGCGCAAAGCAGCATGGCAGAAGCGGCGCAAGAGCATTTCGGAATACGATCAAACCGCACAGTTGAAGGACATTCGGGCGGATGGCACGATGGGTATTCAGGGATTCAAGCCCGCACAAGAGGTACTCAAGCGCGTCGATCTGGCCTTTCAGGCATTTTTTCGACGTCTCAAAGCGGGCCAGACACCAGGCTATCCACGTTTCAAGAGCTGGCGGCGCTATGAGAGCTTCTCGTATCTCAATTGCCCAGAGGTGCCGCGTATCAAGGACGGGCGCTTGCTCCTCCAGGGGATGGGCTCGATAAAGATTGTCTATCATCGCCCCGTTGAGGGACACGTGAAAAAAATCACGATTAAGCGGGAAGCGGGATATTGGTTTGCATGCTTTGTCGCGGAATCGCCCGCTCATCCCTTGCCGCCGTCCGTGGAGCAGACGGGGGTAGATGTGGGATTAGAAGCATTTGCGACCTTATCAGATGGGACTCGGATTGACAATCCCCGGTATTTTCAGCACGCGGAAGCCGAGTTGCGGCGGTGCCAGCGGCGAGTGGCGCGGCGGCGGAAAGGGAGCCATCGGCGGCGCAAGGCCATCGTGCTGCTGCAGCGAGCGCACCTACACGTGCGGCAACAGCGGCGCGGCTTTCAGCATCGTGCGGCGCGGGACCTGGTGAATCGCTACGGGCTGATCGCGGTCGAAGACCTGAACATCAAGGGCATGGCCAGCGGCATGCTGGCGAAAGGTGTGCATGACGTGGGCTGGGGCACCTTCCTGAAGATGTTGGAGGACAAGGCGGAAGAGGCGGGACGGCAGGTGGTGAAGGTGGATGCGCGCGGGACTTCGCAAACCTGCCCCTGTGGGGCAGCGGTGCCCAAGGCATTGGGCGACCGCTGGCATCTCTGCGACGCCTGTGGGCTGTCCATCCCACGGGACCATGTCACCGCGAAGATGATTTTACAGCGGGCGAAGGTGATTTTACAGCGGGCGGGTGCCCGCATCTGAGGCAGGAATCGGCGTGTTCAACGCCGTCAGGCGTGAACCTGGGCGCTTCCAAGCCACGGGTAGCCTGAGAAACCAGAAGGGGCTCCATGCTCTTTGCGAGGATCGAAGCTATCACGATGATGCGAGGCGGCATAGCGGGGCATTGCAGGGCGCCATTTCGTGGATGCCCGGAAACACTCCCTGGCGCCCGCGTCCCTGGCGGGATTGCCGAGGGCGCCCTTGCAAGGCGCATGGAACCCTGAAAGGGATTGAAACGAATCCGATTAACGGACA